>ERZ834694.513-NODE-513-length-44955-cov-13.035278_pt1 | contig 44955 bp, 50 predicted proteins | sample MGYA00519691_ERZ834694 | MGnify/ENA primary metagenome ERZ834694 (study PRJEB31850, sample SAMEA3708758) | human gut metagenome | biome: human gut; feature: human-associated habitat; material: faeces | place: China | collected 2014 ... | reverse complement strand
TTATACCGGATTGCTCGCTTATCTGCCAGATAGAGTTTCAAGAGATAATCGACAGACAGGTAGAACGAGTATTGAAAGGAAAAATTAGTATTAATGATGTAGTCTGAAAAGCTCAAAACGGAACAAAAATGTGTATTGATTGCGTGGATTATCCGGTATGTTGTTTATCCGGTCGTTGTGCTGATGATGAACCGTGCGGGTATTTCCAAGAAGAAACCGACCCGGAGGAACCGGGAAACAATAAAGATTAAAAACTATGAGCAAAGAAAAACAAAATGTTATGCCGATTCCTACAAAGGAAAAGTTTTCATTATCGAAAGTAAAGTTATTGAAAGATGGCGGGTTAGACGTACATTATGAAGTAACGGAAGTTGTCGGAAATGAGAGTTACACGAACAAATACCATGTATTGAGTGCAAAAGACATACACCCGGATTTGCGTCATTTGTTTAATGATTTGCGCCCGATTATGGGACGTGTATTCAACATAACGTCATTTAAAACCATGATGGCAACGCCGGAGTTTAAAGCAACAAAGAAACAAACAGATATTGCAGCCGCATTTGCGGAAGAATGTTTGGACAATATAGAGGTTAGGGGCGTTTCTTTGTCCGGGCAAGATGATAACGTAGGCGTCGTTTTAACCGGATTGTTTACCATATCAAACAATCAGAAAACAGCAATCAATACCCCACGAATGAAATATAACGTTGAAACGTTCGGTTTTGAGGAAGAGTTGGAAAACATTGTTTGCGATATTGAAAACGAGGTTTACGAATTTCTGTTTGAGGGAAAGAAAGCCCAATTGGAGTTGTTCGGGGCTGATGGCGAGGCAAACGATTTGGTTTATGTAAATGATGCGGAGGGCGGAAATGATGACGGGTTATTCCCGACCGTTGACGACCCGGCAGACGACCCGGAACCGAACGACGAAACGGCGGAAATGTAAGAGTATGGAACCGTATTTGTTGACAGACCAGTACGAATACCAATAAATTCGCTATATTTGCAGCATAAACGGGGATAGTTCGGAGTAGCTACCGGATGAAAAAAGATGCAGCCACTTTTCCCCGTTTCTCTTTTGGTTGCTTACTTAAACGGTTGTATAATGGAAATTTGGAAAGATGTACCCGGATATGTGGGGTTGTATCAAGTTAGTAATTATGGTAATGTAAAAAGCATCTTATATAATAAGATATTAAAATCATGTTGGCGAAATAGTAAAAAAGAATATAAAACAGTTTATCTTAGTAATTGTAATAAGAGGAAAACGTTTTCTATTCATAGATTAGTTGCGGCGGCTTTCATTCCGAACCCGAACAACAAACCATGCGTTGACCATATAGACGGCAATAGATTAAACAATCATGTTGATAATTTACGTTGGGCAACGCATTTGGAAAATAACAACAACCCAATTACGTTATATAGAAAAAGACAGGCAGCCAAAAAAGGTTTTTTAAGTTGTAGATATGGTAAAATTGGGATATTGAATGGGAAAAGTAAGGCAGTTATACGTTTTTCAATGAATAATAAATTAATTGATGAATTTGAAAGTATTAATATTGCATCTAATATTACTGGTATAAATAAACGTGGAATAGCTTTAGCGGCTAATAAGAAACGTAAAACAGCAGGAGGGTATATATGGAAGATAAAATAAAAATTATTGATTTAGAATGTTATATATATGCTAAAATGAAAGGTTATGAGCCTTTAATAGATAGACGTTTTTATGTGCCTTTCCTTGTTCGTTTAGAAATTCAATACTATTTATTTGGCAAAGGTCATTCCCCAACCGAAAACGATAAATTTTACAAGTATTGTTGGAATATATATCCTCATTATTGTGAGGAATGTATGAAGCCTTTAAAAACATATTCGGCTATACATATAAGCCATATAATAACAAAAGCTGCATACCCTGAATTATCCCATGATGTAAGAAATATAAATATACTATGTTTTGAACATCATTCATGTTGGGAGAATGGGGATAAAACGAAAATGCGTATATATCCGGGCAACGTCCGGATTATTGAATTGCTTAAAAACGAATACAGAAGTTTGAAAATATGAGGACGAAAAAAAGAACACCCGATTACGGGGCAATTTCCCGCCGTTCAATCCAAAATGATTTTAAAAGGGTACAAAGGTACCCGGAAAGGGAGAAACGCCCGCAAATCGAAAATCCGCCCGAAATAAATGCAGAAAGACGGGTTTTGTTTGTTGGCGAAAATTCAAGTTATTACAAATTGCGTTCTTTCATTGTTGGTAAATTGGTTCGATTGGTTCAAAAATCAAGCGTCGGCGGTTGGGTATGTGAGTTCGTACACGACGACGACCGGAAAGCGATAAATCATGCCGCCGGATGGTCGGATATGAAAAAAGAATATTTGTTGGATGGCGTAAAATTTAAGTAGATGAAAATCAAAAAACAAACCGGATATAAAATTGTATTTTATACGTTCGTGGCGTTAACGGTTGCGTCATACATTTGGACGTTATGGAGTATTGGAAGTTGGATTTTTTAAAGCAATATTTCTATGAGTGTAAACAAAGTTATTTTAATGGGTAACGTCGGAAAAGACCCGGAGTATAAAGATTTCGACAACGGCGGTTCGGTTGCGCAATTCACTTTGGCGACAACCGACAGAGCATTTAAAACGGCAAATGGTACAGAAGTACCGGAGCGCACCGAATGGCATAATATTGTTTTGCAAAATGGATTGGCAAAGGTTGCAAAAGACCATGTAAAAAAAGGCGATAAACTTTATATTGAGGGGAAAATAAGAACCCGCAGTTATGAGGACAACAACGGCGTAAAAAGATACGTTACGGAAGTTTACGGGTATAATATGGAGATGTTGTCGCCAAAGAAAGACGGACAAACAACGCAGCAGGGAGGCGCACCAACACCGCCGCCGCCAATTCCCGACCAAAACAAAGATGATTTGCCATTTTGAGAATGAGGAACGAAATTAAAATTCAAATCCCGGAGGGTTCCCGGCTGATTGGGACACGGACAAAGGGGCGAACGGTTATTGTTTCTTTTGAATACAATAAGGAGGACGCAGCCGTTCCGGAGCCGGAACCGATACGACCAATTGGTTTTGCCCATTACAAGGAACCCGCCGGGAAAGATAAAAAATAAAGTTATGCAGTTTAATAGCAAAGAATATGACCCCGAAAAACACGACCGTTGGCGTGCGTTGACCGTAAAACAGCCATACGCAAATGATTTGGTAGCGGAGGCGTACAAGGATGAAAACGGTATTGTTTACGGGGAAAAGACAATTGAAGTTCGGAGCAAAAACACGTCATACCGTGGCGACGTGCTGATATGTTCCGCAGCGTCCCCGGTTTATCCGGGAATGGAAAGCGGCGTTACGTTGGGATTGGTTGAGTTGTACGACGTGAAGCCGATAAAAGAGTTTACGCCGGAGGATTGGGAAAACACCCGGATTCCAAAGGAAAAGAGGGCAAAAATAACAAAGGGTTTCGGATGGATGATGCGCAACCCAAGACGTGTTGTTGAAATGCCAATTAAGGGGCAATTGGGTATCTATAATCTCGTATATACCAAGGGCGAAATAATACAATACCCCCGGAAAATGGTAATTGACAAAAAGAGTTGGGAACAGATAAAAAAACAGATAGAGAAATGAAAACAATCGGATTCCATATTGGACGTATCGGGTTTTATTTGTATCTGCAAAGTTTGTGGAAGTATAAGCAATTTTATTTGACGCCCGGAGTTATGGTTGAGGGCGTAAAAGGACATGACGTTTATTTAGATATTGAAATTAAATTGCTTTGTTTTTCCGTTTGTTTCCGGCTGATATGGATAAAAACCAAAAGAAATTATTAACTTTGTAATGTAAAATACTAAAAACGTGAGCGATGAAAGAGATAACAAAAATATTGCCATTAAATGAGGCGGCAAAGTTTCAAAAATCCGCAGGCAAATATGATTGCACAATTACGGAATTGGCGGTAATGGGAGCAGGGAAAGCAAGAATTTCAATTTCCGGAACAGAGGAAAATTTGGATTTGTTGGTTAGTTCGATAGAAAATGAGAATAAAGAAACCACAACCGTTTGAACCCGGACGTGAATACAACCCCGGCGAACTTGCAGTTTACCGGGGTATGGTAATAATTGCGGAAAGATGGGTTAAACCGTCTGATAAACTGATTGAAAAGGTTGGCAAATTTGTATGTTTGAGTAGATGCGCATGTTGCGTTATCCATAAAGACGATTGTCCGGCGGTTGGGCTTAAATGTTACAGAACAAGCCGGAGCGATAACAAAGTAATATATTTCAGAAAATTGTATAACATAACAGAAAAAAAGCGATGAAAAAGATATTTCAATTAATAGTATCAATCCCGCACGATAAATTATTGCATATTATAGCGGGAATGATTGTTGTAATGTTGGTTTTGCGTTTGGTTTCATTTATCGGGATTCCGGGAATGATTGCACGTATTATCGCATTGATAGCAGTAATTTTAACCGGGGTATTGCGTGAGGTTTACAACAAAAAACACGGAGGCGTATTTGATAAAAAAGATTTGTACGCCACAATTTCCGGAGGACTGATTGTTTTATTATTAACCGTTTATTAATTGGATATGGAAAAAAGAAGTTTTATTCCGTTTGATGCGGGAACGTTTTTGATGATTGAAGATGTAACGGGAACAGAACCGGAAGTTACAGAGAAAGAAAATTACTTTGAACTTAAAATGTACGCCCCGGACAAAGAGGAAAGAATAATTGAAGCCGCAATATGTGCAGTTCAAGGCAGATACGGAAAAAGAATAAAAGACGTAAAGACGATTAAAGAACAAAACCTTTTGCGTGGTGCAATATTCTTTGTTGAATACGAAAAAGGGGCGGGAAATTTGCCAAATGAGTTGCGCACAAATTTAGGTATGCCGGACGAAACCGCCGGGGATATTTATTGCCGCCGATTGTTAGAAGTTCGTGCATTACCCGTAAAGCGTGATAATTGGGAAAAATTGCAGATTTTTACCGGAGGCGGAATAATGCAGATTCTGAGAACGCCCGGAGGTTTGGCGGTTTATTCATTCCCGACCGAAAACGGCGTAATGTTGGACGTACCGGAGGGAAATTTTATTGTATTGACACCGGACGGAAAATTTGGCAAAATGGATATGCAAACGTTTATGGCTAATTTTGAAGAAAAAGACGCCAATACCGCCGGATTGAACTTTGACGAAAAGCGATTGTTTGAAAAGATGAATAAACTTTTCGGCAGGAACATAGAAAAGAGATTGGAAAAATTAGCCGAGGAATACAACGAATTGTTTGAAGCGTTTGAAAGATATTTAAGCAGGGAAAAAACGCAAAGAGAAATAAACGAAATTAATCCCGGAACGCATGATATTATCGACGAATTGGCGGACGTAAACGTTGTTTTATTCCATATTGCGGCATTATTAGGGTATAGCCAAAAGGAATTGCAGGAAATGGCATATACTAAAATTGCAGGACGTGAGAAAACCCCGGAATTTATGCGCAAACACCCACACAACAAACCGGAAAGCCCGGTTTGCGGTAATATGCAGCAGGAAACCGCCGAGGAATACAAACATTTTAAAGAACGTTTTAACAAAATACTATGACAAACGAAGAAAAAGAAGAAGTAAGAAAGCAAGCGTTGTTCCTTACAAATACGGCATATCTTTTGGCTGACATGGCTAATTCGTGCGCAATTGATGCGGAAAGCAAATTGGGCAAATTGGGAAAATGTTTTCAGAGGGACGAAAAAATGAGGTTCAAGAAAGCCGCAAAGTTGGCAAAGGATTTGTTGAAAGCCACAAAGGAAATAACAGAACCGATGTACGATATTACCAACGTAGATGATGCGTGTATTGATAGCGATTATCTTTTGGAAGTTATTCAGTTGGTAATAAACAGAACCGACGAAACCGAGGAAAGCAAAACGGCGATGTTGGAATACATAAAGAAGTTACCACAAATTGAACATATAGAAGTTTAAGCGTATGAAAAAAGATTTTAAACAAGAACTAACCGAACTTATTAATAAGCACGGTTTAGAAAAGGAAATGAGAGATACCCCGGATTTTATTTTGGCACAAGTTTGTATTGATGCAATGGCGGTATTTTCGGACGCAATCGCCCGCCGTGACGAATGGCACGGATTCAGAAAGGCAGACGAAAAGAGTTCGCAGGATGCAAAACACAATTTCCCGGCGTGAATGTAGTATTTGCAAAAGACCAACCGGAATACATGCCGTTACCTGCAATGAAAATCCCCAATGACCCGCAGGGGCTTATAATTACCAAATGGCAGTTATCCCCGGAAGAATTGGAGAGAATAAAAGAAACCGGAACAATACATTTGTCGGTTGCGACGTTTAACCAACCATTGCAACCCGTATTGTTAACCGTAGATTTACCAACAGAAAAATAATAAAGTTATGGATAAAGAAACATACGTAAAGAGAGTTCAAGAATTGAACCACATAAGGCAAAAGGCTTTGGAGTACAACGAAAAGGAAAAAGCCAAAGCGGATGAAAGCTACATAAAAGAAAATTGTCCGTTTAAAAAAGGCGATAGAATAAAATACAACGGAAAGCCCGGAAAGATAGAAGTTATCAAGGCAGAACACAACGGCAATTTTCGTATGAAGTTAGGTTTGACAAAAAGGACGGTACGCCGTCAGTTAGGGTAACAAGTGTTTACCCATTGTTGAAAACCGACAAAATGGAAAAAGAATAAAAAACGCCCCGGAATTATAACCGGGGCTTTGCCGTTTAGGTACCGGAACGAAAGAAAGCCAAAATAAGTCCCGTAGGGCGACGAAAATACAAAAGACAATAAAAGTATCAAGTAACAAACAAAACCCGCTTAAAACGAAAATTCCCCGAAAATAACAAGCAAAGGGAAAGCGACGTTTGAGAGGAAAGCAAAGCGAAAGACTTTGCTGTTATAAAAAGGTTTAAAAGAATGGAAGCGAGTAAAAGACAAAGGGGCGGACGCCCGAAAATGTGCAAACGAACAAAAGACCAAAGGGAGTTTGATTTGGCTTTTTGTTCAAATCTGTTTTTACGTGGTTACACGTATAGGGAGATTTCGGAAAGACTGAATGAGGAAAACGCCCGGCGTGGCGTCGGTTATACCATAACAACACAAATGGTATATTGGGATATGCAACAATTGCTAATTGAGTGGAAACGTGAACGTATGGAAAATATAGACGATTACGTTACGCAGGAATTGCGAAAGTTGGATAAAATGGAGGTTGAATTGTGGGAGGCGTGGGAACGTTCCAAGACCGGGAAAACGAGAGAGAAAAACAGACAGAACGCAAAGCCCCGTAAAGTTTTGGAGGATGGCGATAACCCGGAATATTACGGGTATGAGGAAACCACAACGGAAACGTCCGCCGGGAACCCCCGGTTTTTGGATTTGCTTTTGAATGTGCAGCAACGCCGGGCAAAGATGTTGGGATTTGATGCACCAATTAAAGTTGAGATTCCGGGAATAGAAAAAAGCATAAACGGCGATGCACCGCAATACGATGTATCAGCAATCCCGGAGGATTTATTGTTTGCGGTCGCCGATAAATTGCAAACAGCAGAATATAAAAAACAATTAGCAGAAAAAGGAGTAATTGACGATGGTACGAACAACAGAGAATAATATCAAGAAAAAAGATGAACCGAAACCCGTACACACGTGCGGGAATTGTGGTTGGGGTAAATATTATTACGACCATTCAAATTTGGATATGGACGGGAACCCAATTTGTTTAAAATGCCCGTTTGTCGAAAATCGCAGTATGATACGTTCGGAAAAAGCGTGCGACAAATGGAAAATGAAACAATAAATTGGTCGTTTTTTAAGATTTCCGGTTTTTAAGTCAGAAAAAATACGGGGGTAAGACAAAAATATATGGTTTATTTTTAAGAATTAAACAAAATGGATAAAGAACAATTGCTTAAAATGTATGCAGCATTGAAAAACAACCCCGGCGAGATAGTAAAAGCGGCGGCACGCCATAGGCTGATAAACTTTGCCCGGTACATGCAACCGGATTTGGCTTTGGAACCGTTCCACGTCGTTTATTATACGCTATTGGATAAGTTCGCCCACGGGGAAATAAAAAAAATGATTGTGCAAATGCCGCCTCAACATGGTAAGGAAATATCAGATAATCAGATAGTTGCTACCACTAAAGGGCTAAAAAAACATGGTGATTTAATTGTAGGGGATTACGTGTTTGGTAGGGATGGAACACCGGTTAAAGTCTTATGGGTGTCAGAAAAAACAAGAAGCGAATATGTAGTTTCTTTTTCTGATGGGGCAAAGATAGAATGTCATGGTAATCACGAATGGACGGTGTATAATAGATTTCGACAGAAAGAGGAAACTATAGAAACGAAACATATGGCATCCTCCACAATATATAATGGAGATGGAAAAAGAGGAAGCCGATATAAATACCAAGTAGATAGCAATGTTTGCGTAATGTTTGATAGTCGGAATGTAGATTTAGACCCATACGTTTTAGGAGCGTGGCTAGGAGATGAGGATAGCTCATGTGGGATTATACACATTGGCAATAATGATGTTGAAATAATAGGGAATAGTACATATAAGTTCAAAGAAAGTAAGGACACGACAACACGTAAGTTTTACAGCCCAAAATTGAATATTTTACTAAAAAATAATGGACTAATTAAGAATAAACACGTACCGGATATGTATAAATACAATTCAGTTGAAGTTCGCAAGAATGTGATTGCTGGATTAATTGATACAGATGGGTATGTGTATCACAGAAACGGACGTATAACCATATCCAACACAAACAAGCGGATTATAGACGATGCAGCATTTATATTACGCTCATTAGGTCAGTCTGTAGTTGTGTGTGAATTCAAACCTAGGGTTAGTAGTAGCGGAATAGTAGGGAAGAAGATAGTATATCAACTCTGTTTTAATCCTACAATGACTTTCCCGACAAAAGTAAAACGTAAGAAGATAACGAAATTGTCTATAAATAAGAAGCGTGCTATTGTTTCTATTGAACGAAAGGAGGGATTGGGTTATGGTAATTGCATCCAAGTAGATGGGGGTATCTATCTGGTTGGAGATACGTTTATTCCTACGCATAATAGTGAGGGTTCAAGCCGAAAATTACCCGCTTTTATGTTGGGATTGAACCCGGACACAAAAATTTGTATTGGTTCGTATGCCGCCACAATTGCAAGGGATTTTAACCGGGACGTTCAACGAATAATTGACACCCCAAAATATCGGGAAATATTTCCGAAAACCTTTTTGAACGGTTCAAATGTGGTAACGATGGCAAACACGTATTTACGAAATTCTGACGTTATAGAAATGGTTGGGCATAAGGGTTCGTTGCGTGTTGTAGGTCGTGGCGGTGCGTTGACGTCAAAGACCGTTGACGTTATGATTATGGACGACGTTTACAAAGATTATTCAGAGGGTAACAGCCCGATTGTACGCAATGCGGCGTGGAAATGGTACACGACCGTTGTAAAAAAGCGTTTGCACAATAAATCGCAAGAACTGATTGTATTTACCCGATGGCATGAGGAAGATTTGATTGGTAAGATTGAAAAGGGAGGCGAAAAGATTATTGATATTAAAAGTTGGGACAGCATTAAAAATATTCCGGATGGTGCATGGGTTCGCATAAACTTTGAAGCGTTGAAAACCGGGGAACCAAACGAGATTGACCCAAGGGAACCGGGGGCGGCTTTATGGGAGAGTATGCACAGCCGGGCAAAATTGGAGCGTGAAAGAGCGTTAGACCCAATACAATTTCAATGCTTAGACCAAGGAAACCCCGGAAGCGCAGAGGGTAGATTGTACCGGAACCCGTTCAGAACGTACGTTGACAAATCAGAATGGGGAACGTTCGTGCGTAGTGGTAATTATACAGACGTGGCAGACGAGGGCGACGACTTTACATTTTCGGCGTGTTATGACGTTTACAAATCCGGTAATGAGGCATGGAACGAACAAAAGAAACGGTTTGAACCGATTTTGTATGCGCTAATTACTGACATGGTATTTACGCAGGAAAATACAGAAGTAACAGCCGTTACCGTCCCGGAAATGATAAACCGTTGTGGAACGCAAAAAGCATGGATTGAAAGTAACAACGGCGGTGCCGGGTTTGAAAAGTTGATACGTAAAAAGATAAAAGCGATTTCCGAACCATTTTACCAAGGTGCCAACAAGGAAAGCCGCATTATAACAAATTCGGCAAGCGTCAACGCCCAAATCATAATGCCGTTAGGATGGGAGGAACGTTTTCCAAAGATACATGAACACGTAACCGGGTTTTTGCGTGATTTCCCAGCAAATGAGCATGACGACCCGGAGGACGGTTTGACCGGAATATATGAAAAGGAATTGGCGGACGGCGATACAAGACCATACAGCCAAGCAACAAGGGGCATTAAACGCCGTAATTAGCATTTCATTTCATATATGCAAGGATTTAGCCGAAAATATTATAACTTTGCAATAAGTAATGGGGCAAAGGGTTAGCCCCCGGAGATAATAACAAAAGTTTTAACGTTAAAAAATTAAGATTATGGCTATTTGTAAATGCCCGGCAGCAGCAGCGCTGCCAAACATTCCAAACTTTACGTGTGCCGAGAGTTTCGGACAGATTCAGAAAGTAGCGTTTCAGAGATTGTATAAAAGCACCGGAGAAAAAAATTCATTTACCACGACGGCGGGTATTACAAAAAAAGCGTCATGGACGCCGTTGTTATCGGCAGATGACGACACAAAGATTGTTGTTTCCCCGTACATTCAAGCACCAACAGCAGAAGCGGGCGCACCCCGTACATTTGGAGGAGGAAACGAAACGTTGGGAGGTATTGAGGAAATTATAGGACGTGAGCCAACCCCATTTACGGCGGTTATGCGTAAAATGCCGCAATCACTGATTAAAGCATTGAAAGATTTGCAATGTGAAAGCGATTCCCAAAATTTGGGGGTTTATTTGTTTGATGAAAACGGCGCAATTGGTGCATTGCAAGACCCGACAAAAGCAACAACGCATTATCCTATTCCAATTCGTTCTTTGTTTATCGGGGATAAAACATTGGGAGGATTTGAGGCACCCGATAGCAACGCAATACAATGGTCGTTTTTACCTAATTGGTCGGATGATTTGGCTATTATCGTACCGGAAGATTTTAACCCGCTAACAGACTTAAAAAATGCAGCAGGGTAAACAAACAATAGTGACGTTGGAAAATGAAACATTGAAAACGACACGAGATTTTGAAGTTAGCCACGCAGAAAGACTTTTAAAAATGCCAAATAACGGCGGTTGGCAGTTACCGGAAAATAGTAAATTTGAATTTGACAAAGAAAATGGGCTTAGATATAAGAGAAATAAAAAAGCAGATAACGGAGCCACGGAACAAAGCGGCGATAAGTAGGGCGATTTACCACCAAAACCGCATACGATTTCATGCGGAAAAGGCGTTGACGCCATACATTACGCAACCCGTGACCGATTTTTTGGCTTATGTTTCAAACCTTATACCCGCAGACAAATTCAAAGTGTTCAAAACATTGTTCCGTTACCCCGTAAAGACAAACGAGGTAACGGGCGTTTGTTTTGATAAGTTGAGCCGCATTTTTGACGGTCGTAACCCGGCGTTCAATTATCAGTTTATGAACAGCGAACAAAGGGACGATTGGGAGTATTACAGACTACACGTATTGAAAGAACCCGAAATTTGGAGCACAAAGGGATGGGAATATTTCAAAACCGAAATTAACAGCGTATTAATTGTTGATTTGCCAAAAGAGCAATCCCCCGGCGATAATTACCCGCAACCGTACTTTTATTGGTTGCCAATAGAACACGTTATTTCATACAAGGCAGACAAAACAACGGGCGTTATGCGTTGGATAATATTCCGGCAGGACGACAACCGTATTGCCGTAATTGACGATGAACGATACCGGGTATTTACCGAGGAAAAAGGCAATATTGGCGAATTGCTGATTGATAGCCCGCACGATTTGGGATATTGCCCAGCACGTTTTTTTTGGAACGAACCATTGAGTTTGAGAGAACCGGACGTTAAGGCGTCCCCGTTAACAACCGAGTTGGAAAGTTTAGATTGGTTCCTTTTTTATCATTTATCAAAGAAAAATTTGGATATGTACGGGTCGTACCCGATTTATTCCGGATATGAACAAAGTTGCGATTTTACGAACGGCGAAAACGGCGATTATTGCGACGGCGGGTTTTTGAAAGATAAACAAGGCTATTATAAATTGGACCAAGCGGGTTTATTGATGCGTTGCCCGAAATGCGGAGATAAACGAATTGTCGGGGTTGGTTCATTCATTGAAATTCCGGTACCGGACGGCGACAAACAGCCGGATTTGCGCAACCCGGTTCAGATGTTGACCGTTGACCGTAATAGTTTGGATTATAACGTTAGCGAGGAAGAACGGTTGCGTACAAACATAATTACGGCGGTTGTTGGTACCAACGAGGAAATAACAACCCGTGACGCATTAAATGAACAGCAAATTAAAGCCAATTTTGAAAGCCAAAGCACGGTATTAAACCGGGTTAAAAAAGGCTTTGAGGCGGCGCAAAAGTTCGTTGATGAAACCGTTTGCCGTTTGCGTTATGGAACAATGTTTGTTTCGGCAAAAATCAATTATGGCACCGAGTTTTATTTGTCTGATGCAACCCAATTGCGAGAACGTTATAAGATGGCGAAAGAAAGCGGAGCAAGCGAGGGGGAATTGGATGCGCTACAAAATCAGATTATCGAAACGGAGTACAGACACGACCCAATACAAATGCAACGTATGTTAGTGTTGGCAGAATTGGAGCCGTACCGACATTTGACACGTCCGGAAGTATTAGACTTGTACGAAAAACAGCTAATTACCGAGGATGAATTGCGCGTTAAATTGAATTTCGCTAATTTTGTACGTAGGTTTGAACGTGAGAATACAAACGTTTTGGAATTTGGCAGCCAAATACCATTTTCCAAGAAAATTGAAGTAATAACAAATAAAATTTATGATTATGCGAGTGAAAGCAGAAACAGAGGGTAAAACAAAGGACGTCGGATTGTTGGACGTTACCCCGGAAAATTTCATTGTGCCGCAAGGCGAGGAAAGTTTTTACCATTGTCGTATTGAGGTTGTAAAATTCAACCAAGAAACGGGCGAAAGAATTTCACGACCACGTATGCAGGTTTTCGGAAAAAAGTTCTTTGAAACATTCGGATTGCACAATTTGCGAAAAATGGGTTATAAAGTTGACATTATGCACGACCCGAACGTTTGGGAGGCAGCGAACAAAGAAAAGATTGAAGCCAGCAAACGAGCAAAGGCAGAAGCAGCAGCAAAGGCGGCAGCAGAAGCAAAGGCGGCAGAACGTGAACAAATGAAAGCCGAAATTATTGCAGAACTGACAGCCGCCGGAGTTATCCCAGCAGAACCAAAGAAAGCCGGACGAAAACCAAAAGCCGAAAAAACAGCAGAAGCAGAGGAAGCGGCAGGCGATAGCCCGGAAAACAACGAGAATGTTTAACCATTAAAAATTACGAATATGGCACAGATTGCACAGCAAGACAATTTGGTTATTGAAGTAACCACAACCGCCGCAGCATTGGACGGCGACACAAAGAAAAAGTTGATTGAATGTATTGAGGGCGGAACAATTACCGACGTTATTTTGGTAACAAAAGAGGCTGAAAAGAAAATCAACCATGCACGTGTTGTTAGTTGGTTGGTTGACATAACCGGGGATTCCCCAAAATACACAATTGATATTATTAACGCAAACAGCGGAAAAGTAGAAGCAATCGCACTTAATTAATTCAAAGGGTAAGAATATTATGTTAACGAGAGAAATTTTAGTTACAAATGCGGTTTTGTCGGGATTGTCTGACGAACAGATTACAGCGATAACAACATTATCGCAGAATGACGAAAACAGCGTTATTGCCAAGAAAACGGGCGAAATTTACGGGGCTTTGGATGCCGATATTTTGGCGGTTTCCGGTATCGCTAAAAATGGAACCGAAAAAACGTATGATTACGCAAAACGTGTAATGGGGGAAATGAAAACAAAAGCCGATGGCGCAACCGGGCTGCAATCGCAGATTGATTCATTGACCAAGGAAAAAGCCCGTTTGGAAAAGGCAATTGCCGATGGTGCGGCAGATGCGGAAACCGTGAAAGCATTGAAGCAGGCAAAAGCAGATTTGCAGAACGTGACAACGCAGTTTACCGAGTTGACAACCAAGTATGAGGCAGAAAAGGCAAACCACGAAAAAGAATTGTTTGGAGTAAGAATTGACAACGCATTGCAGACAGCCGCCGCCGGGCTTAAATTCAAAGCAGGATTCCCGGAAAGCGTAACAAAGGTTATTTTGACGCAGGCGACCGAAAAAGTAAAAGGCATGAACCCGGAATATATAGACGACGGAAACGGCGGAAAGGTTTTGGCGTTCAAAGATGCAAGCGGCGCAATTATGCGCAATCCAAACAATCAGTTGAACCCATTCACGCCCGCCGAGTTGCTGACAAAAGAATTGGAAACGATGGGAGTATTGGAGCAGCAAAGACAACAGCTAGGAGGCGGCACAAATAAGCCCGCAGGCGGTGCCGGAGGCGGCGGAATTACATTGGACGTAAGCGGAGCCAAAACGCAATCAGAGGCGTACGAACTTATTACAAAACAATTGATGGCGCAAGGTAAAACGGTAGGTTCCAAAGAGTTTGACGAAGATATGAGAAAGGTTTGGCAGGAAAATAGTATTAACAAATTGCCGGAGAGATAACCGGGTAATGGGTAAACCCGCATTTAATAACAAATTAAAATAAAAAGACTATGAGTTTAATTGCAACAAGATTACAGAATTGGCGAGTAGAAAACCCGGAGTTAGACCGTAATATGACCCGTCCGTGTGAGTATGGCGCATTGGATTTTTTCATTGAACAGACCAACGCCGGAAATTCCATTTTGTCCCCGAAATTGCGTGAACGTGCGTTTGCCTCAATCGGAAATACGGTACAAGTTCCGGTTATCAATTACGATGGCGACGTTACGGTTAGCAACGTTCGTACGTGTGTTATCCCGGACGATGAAAACACGTCCGCACTTTATACCGTGGTTTGGGCGACATATTCCGTCGGCTTTACAATGGTGCCAACGTTGTATATGAACAACGAAATTTCGTATGACCACGATTTCAACCGCAAAATGGAAAAGGTTTGCAGAGCGTTTGCAAATTCGTTGGACCAAGCAGCCGTTGCAGCGTTGGAGGCAGGAAAAACCCAAGTATTAAAAGACAAGTTGAATTACAATTTCGCTGCAAACGTTATTGAGGTTCCAACGCAGATGGCAACCGAAATTATGGGCGATATTAACCCGATTATGCGTGCAAATTGTTATCCGGGTTTGGTTCACGTCGTAGGTAACGCCGGAATTGACAGCCTTATTAAAAAATTGGCACAGCACGGTATTTATAACGACGTAAACAAGCGTATGGAATACGAAAATAAAGTGTTCCATTATACAAACAACGTCGTAAATGAAGCTAGCAAAAACGGCACATTCTTTGCCGTAGAGGATGGTAACGTTGGCGTTTTAACACGTGTTGACCGTGAGGCGTTGAACCGCACCCGTGCGAATTTCCACGAATGGGACATTGTACGTTTGCCGTACATTGATTTGCCCGTTGGTTCGCACTATTACACAGCAGTTGGCGACCAGTCACAGACAGCAGGCGCAGCGAGTGCCGATATGACGTGCAACGTGAAAGAATATTTTGGATTTAGCGCAGACGTTGCGTTTGTAATTGCTTACAACAGCAACCCAACAACCGTTGCAAATCCGATTATCAAAGCGCAGATTGCAGCACGTGTGGAAAATGTACCTTTGGGTATGCCTGTATATGTAACCAACGCCGGGGAATTTCCCGCCGGAGGTGCGAGCGCATAACGCCGGAGCATAACGAATTATTTAACCGAGGGGACGGGGTGGTTATCCCCGCCCCCTTATTTATTTCAAACGCAGATGTATAGACTTAAAGAAATACAGGACGCATTATTGCAAGTCGTCGGGTGGGAACAATCATACGACCCGGCAAAGGCAATTGACAATTATATGACTGAAACGGAAAGCGGGTTGTATTTTCAAGGTGCGCACCCGCTTTTGACGTTGGATAATATGGAAAGTATTATGCCGGATGATTGGGGGCTGCAATACCCGGAATGGAACATGATATTGCCGTACAAAGCCGGGCAGAAAGTGAGCCATAACGGTATTGTTTGGATTGCTAAAATTGACAACACCGGAGAGGAACCAACGGCAAGCGATTTTAATAATGATTACAGCCGGGAGGATTACGGAAACCCATATTGGAAACCGTATAATATGTTGACGGACTTTTTGGAGAGAATGACCCGAAACGGAATTGCGACCGCAATACAGACGTTTACACAGATTAAGCAGTTAGACAAAGAAACACGTAATTTGTTGGAGCGAAAAACGTTCTTTGATGGTGCCGGACGCATACGGGCGACGTTGCAAAACAATCATAAGTTGGTAGGATTTGAAATTGTCCCGGTTCGTGCAATGGGAGTGACGGCGAAAATTGAAAAGATAGGTTTGCAAATGACCGGGGGGACCGGGGTTGTTAGAATGTATTTGTTTCATTCGTCGCAGATAGACCCAATAAAGACTTTTGATTTGAATTTTACCGTTACAAATGGCGGTTTTCAGTGGTTCCCGTTAACTGATTGTTATTTGCCGTATATAAGCGACAAGAACAACGCCGGGGGGTCGTGGTTCCTTTGCTACAATCAAGACGAATTACCCGCCGGAATGGAAGCAATTAACGTATCAAAGGATTGGAGCCGGGAGCCGTGCGGAACGTGCAACATTGGTTCCGTTGAGGTTTGGCGAGAATTGACAAAGTATTTGCAAGTAACGCCGTTTATGTACCATGCGCCGGAAACGTTCGCAGAATATCCGGAATTATGGGACATTGCGCAAACCTTATACACAAGAACACAAAATTACGGGTTGAATTGCGAAATTACAATTGGATGCGATTTAACCGATTTTGTTATTTCTCAAAGGGCTATTTTCCAAACCGTGATACAACGGCAAGTTGCCGCAATTGCGTTGCGTACGTTAGCAATGAACCCCAACGTAAGGGTAAACCGCAATCAGTCAAACGCAAGCCGTACAGACATTTTGTATGAGTTGGACGGGAACACGTCCGGCGTTAGACCCGGCGGGTTGGGGTATGATTTAAAAAAGGCGTATGAGGCATTGCGGATTGATACGCAGGGATTAGACCGCATTTGTTTAAGTTGTAACAACAGAGGCGTAAAATACAGAACCGTGTAATTATATAATTCAAAGGGAAAATTGTATATAATTTCATGTAAAAATTGTATTTATGAAAAAGATAACCGATTTACGAAAAAGGGTTGCGGATTTCAACGAGGCTTTGACGTCCGGGCGGATAATACAAAACATTATATGGGACAATGAGGCATATATAGTTGATTTGAACGCCGAGGAACAATTGTTTGAACAAGGTATTAACCGTTTGGGCGTCGAAATTTCGGATTATGCACCATACAGCCCCGTAACAATCGCAATTAAAGAGGCTAAGGGACAGCCGACAAACCGGGTAACGTTACGGGATGAGGGAGATTTTGAAAGTAGTTTTTATTTAGAGGTTGGCGACAAACAATTTGAAATTAAAGCGTCTGACTTTAAAACAGAGGATTTAATAAAAAAATACGGTCGTCAAATATTGGGTTTAACCGACGAAAATATTTCAATATTGATTTGGAAATATATTTTCCCGGATTTAATGGCAGAAACAAAAAAACAAATTTATGGCAAATAATGTAAAAGCCCCGGTTATTGACAACCCGGAATTGTTAGACCGGATAATTGGAAACATGCAAAACGGATTGGTTGATAATTTGCCGTGGTTGGATTTTGCATTTGGCAGGGCGGAAAGACTTGTTAAATACAACGGGAACCAAAAGCGATATTATACGCCAAATGTTTATTCCGGCAATAACGATTATATGGAAGTAACGCCGGATGCAAATATTGGTAATTTCTGTTTTTTTTGGGTTGACGACCCGCAAAACATAAGTTGGGAACCCGGCGCTGATATTGGGATAAAAACGGCGTTTTCGATTATCTTTTGGTTTGATTACAGAAAGATATACAACGATGCAAGCACACGCAACAAAGAGGATTTGAAGCGGCAAATATTGGACGTTTTGAACGGCGGTTTTTTGGTGCGAAATGGAAGTTACAGAATAAACAAAGTGTACGAATTGGCGGAAAACATTTACAGGGGCTTTTCGTTGGATGAAATAGAAAACCAATTTTTAATGCACCCGTTCGGCGGATTCCGGTTTGAGGGCGAATTGAGTATTGGAGAAACATGTAAATTGTAGTATATGGAACATTTTATTTATAACATTATTGTTGTCGCATTAATAGCGGCTTTTGTGCTGACGTTATTACGCAAATGGGGCGTCATTGAATGGGTACAGATTCACGGGAACGATTTCTTTTCAAAGATGTTTAATTGCGATTTCTGTTTGTCGTGGTGGACGTGCGTTCTGATTTGTTTCTTTGCGTTGATATTTACCGGGAACCCCGCATTTTTGGGCGTTCCCTTTTGTAGTACAATGATAACACGTGTTTTGCTATGAATGAAGAATATGTAAAAATTAAGGATTACCCATATTATATTAGCAATATGGGTAATGTAAAAAATAAAACAGGTAGAATATTAAAACCTAAAATAACAAATAAGGGTTATTTGTCGGTAGCATTATACAACGCTAATGGTAAGCGGTGGTGTTATATTCATAGACTTGTAGCAATGCATTTCCTTATTAACTCTGAATTAAAGCCTAATGTTAATCATATTGATTGTAACCCGCTTAATAACAACGTTGATAATTTAGAATGGTGTACGCAATCTGAAAATATTAAATATTCAGATAGTTTAGGGCGTTGTAAAATAAGAGATTATAGATATTGTGAAAGTGGAAAAGGACATGGGAGAAGTTGTCGTATAATATGCAAAAAAGGTGATAATATACAAATATTTGAAAGTATAAATATCGCTGGTATGAAGTTGGGTATATCACACCAAAATATATGTAAATGCTTAAAAGGGGAAAGGAAAACCGCAAAAGGATATAGTTTTAGGAGGGCATAATATGAAAGAATGTATTATAAATAAACATAATGTTGTATTGTATGATAGTATAGACGAATTGCCGATGTTGCGTTTCCACAAGTATAACAAAATGCTTTTGGTTGACGCCGGGGTTGGTTCTGATTTATCGGATTTTGACCGACATATTGAAAAGGTAATACGTTATTTGAACAGCCCAACGCCAAACATGGCAACCGTTGAGTTGGAAAATATGCGCCAAAACATATATTTCATTCAATCCGAGGTTTCCCCCCGGCATTTGGCTTTTGCCGTGTTGGTTAAATCAATAAATGGTAAACCCCGAAATGATTTGTCAGATGATGGATTGCAACAAACAATGAGTCTTTTTAAAGACGTTGCAAATTCAGAGATAACCGCCCATTTGGAAGCGGTTAAAAAAAAAATAGACGATGAATTGCGTTTGTATTTTCCCCGGTTGTTCGATGATGCGACATTGAAAGAGTATTACGATAAATTGAAACAAAGAACGATTGTTGTATTACGCACAATAATAGACGGTCGGGCAACCGAGGCGGACGCAAAAGAGATTGACGACATTACGGCGGAGTTGATAACCTATTTCAACCCGCAGACGTTTACCGGGTCGGAAAGCGTGGAAATTAGGCATGACAGACAATTTGAAAATATGTGTTTGATATTGTCCCAAAATTTGCATGTTGACCCAAAGAAATTTACCGTTTTGGAATATTACAACGCATTTGAGTATATCAAGGAACAAGCCAAAAAAGCAAACAAGCAAAAAAAGGCAAAATAAGGCGATTTCCGGCGTTTTTATTTTTAGGCGATAAATTACACACTTGAGAAAAGAAAATGCAACAGACGGGGGAATTTCCCGTAAATAACTTAACAATCGGCGTATGGCAGATAATAACAACCCAATCAAATATTCGGATTTAATAAGCCCGGATAATTCGATTACAGATTTGATAAAACAATTGGATGAACTTTCGGACACATATACAAATGCGCTGAAAAATATCAAAGCCGAAGCAATACAATTGGCGGAGATTCTGAAAAAGGTTTCCGGCGCAACGGAGGACGGGCGAAAGACAACCAAAAAAGCCGCAGACGATGCGGAACGTTTGGCACGTGCGCAACGTGATTTGGCGTTTGCAGAAAGCGAGAACGCCAAAAAGTTAGCCGAGTTAAAATTGGCACAGCAGGAAGCGAACCAAATTAATAAACTGATTGTGAAAATAAATCAATCCGCCGAGGGTAGTTATAACCGTTTATCGGCGCAATATTCATTGAATAAGATTTATTTAAACAACATGACTAAAGCCGAACGGGAAAACACCGAGGAGGGGCGAAAATTGGTTGCACAAACCAAAGAAATATACGAAGAAATGAAACGTTTGCAGGAAGCAACCGGGAAATTTCAATTGAACGTCGGAAATTATACGGAGGCGTCCGACGCAATGATTGCGTATGGCGACAAATTAAAAGAAACGTTAGGTTTAAATAGCGCATTTGGCGAAAGTCTTTTGGCGTTAGGACGTGGCGGGGCTGAAAGTAAAGCCGTTTTTACAGCTATTGGCGACGGGGCAAAAGCATTGGGAAAAACTTTGTTGGGATTACTTTCAAACCCGGTTTTTTTGGCGATTGCCGGAATTACGGCGGCGGGTGCGGCGTTTAAATGGTGGTACGATTATAACGCCGGGTTAGTTGAGGCAACGAGATTGACGCAACAATTTACCGGGAAAAGTGGCGATGATTTGAAAGCGTTTAGAAATGAGGTGCAAGCCGTCGCCGATTCATTCAACGCAGATTTTCGGGAAACATTGATTGCAACAAACGCATTATCAAAACAATTTGGTATTTCTGCAAATGAGGCATTGCAATTGGTTAAGGATGGGTTTTTAGCCGGAGGCGATGCGAACGGGGAATTTTTAGACACGTTGAAAGAATACCCGGCATATTTCAAAGAGGCGGGAATATCAGCAGACCAATTTGTTGCAATTGTTACCCAAACAAACAAAATGGGTATCTTTTCAGACAAAGGCGTTGACGCAATTAAGGAGGCAAATTTGCGTTTGCGTGAAATGACGACGGCGACGGCGGCGGCTTTGGACGGTATCGGTATTTCGTCGGAACAAGTTCAAAAAGATTTGCAGACCGGAACCAAAACAACGTTCGATGTTATACAAGACGTTTCCGCAAAATTGGCAGAATTGCCGGATAATGCGGCAACGGTCGGGGCTGCAATTGCAGATATATTCGGGGGGCCCGGAGAGGACGCCGGATTGCAGTATTTGCGCACGTTGAAAGATATTTCAACAAACATGGATGAAGTAAAAGGGAAAGCCGGAGTTTTGGCGCAATTGCAGGAGGAACAATTGCAAAGCCAAATTGAGTTGCAAAACGCATTATCCGGGTTGTTTGACGCAACCGGAGGGAATTTTGAAACGTTGACAACGCAGGCAAAAGTTTTTGTTAACCAAGGATTGACGGCGATAATAAAAGGGGTTATTGATGTTGTCAATTACTTTATTGAGTTGTACAATGAAAGTGTTTTGATACGTGCCATTTGGAACGGTATAGTTGCCGGATTTAAAACCACATTTGACACGTTGGGAAATTTGTTTGGATTCTTTATTGATATTGTCAAAGCAACCGGAACCGCATTAAAGGGAGCGTTTACGTTGGATTTTGACGACGTTAAAAAAGGGTTGTCAGATTATGCAGCCGCATACGGAAATTTGGTAAAAGCACAAGTAAAGGACATTACCCAAAATTTCAAAGAGGGGTTGGATGATATGCAAAAGAAAATAAAGCCGATAACAATCCCCGTTTCCGTAGGAGATACGCCAAAAGAACCGACCGGGAACAAACCCGTAACAACACAGGACCCAACCGTAACGCCGAGGGGTAAAAGCGATGCGGAAAAGGCAGCAGAACAGCAAGCAAAACAAATTGAGGCGGCATATAAAAAGAATTTGGAAGCAACCCGAAAATTGCAGGATGCACAATTGCAGTTGGAAACCGACGAATGGGCAAAGCGTCGCCAACAAACGCAATATCAGTATTCCCGCCAAATTGAGGATTTACAACACCAATTGCAGACCGAAAAGGATTTGAACGAAACCGGACGCCAAGCGATAAACGCCACAATTACGGCGTTGGAACAGCAACAAACCGAGGCATTATTGAAAATCGAACAAGACCGACAATTGCAGGAATTGGCGTTGCAGAAAGAAAGCATTGAATTACGTTTGCAAGCAGTCAAAAAGGGAAGCGAGCAGGAAAGACAATTGCGGATGCAGTTGTTGGAAAACGAAAGACAAACCGCATTATTACAGAACCAACAGAAACCGACCGGGCAACAGCAAGACGCCGGGGCGATTAATGCAAGTTTTGACGCAAAGGGAGCCGGAATTGCGGACGAATATTTGCAAGCGCAATTACAGATATTCGACCAACAACAATCGTTGGCACAATCGGAGTTTGATTTGTTGAGAAATTCAGAAGCCCGGAAAACTCAATTCCGTTTGCAAGCAGAAAAGGAACGTTTGCAAAAGGTTTTAGAATTAAATCAGCAAGCCTCCAATAAATTGTCTGATGTTGAGGTACAAACAATTCAAAACACTATTAAAAAAATAGACCAAGAAATTGAGCAATCCAAAGGGGAGGAACGAGGAACAGACATTTACGGTTTGTTTGGGCTTAATTTGGACGACGACCAAAAAGAGGCAATTAATACGTCTATGCAATACGCATTGGATGCGTTAAATACATTCACGGCGGCACGTGTTGCCGCAGCAGATGCAGCCGTTGAGCAAGCGGATAAAGAGGTTTCCGCCGCACAATCGGCGTTGGATGCAGAATTGGAAGCAAGGGCAAACGGGTACGCAAATAATGTTGTACAAGCGCAAAAGGAGTTGGATTTGGCAAAGAAAAACCAAGAAAAAGCGTTGAAAGAACAACAGAAAGCGCAAAAACAGCAGGCAGCAATACAAACATTGCAGCAAATCGGAAACATGGTAACAGCAACGGCGTTGATATGGTCGCAATTAGGTTTCCCGTTTGCAATACCTGCAATTGCCGTAATGTGGGCGAGTTTTGCAGCGTCTAAAATCAAGGCGGCGCAATTGGCAAAACAGACCGGAGGAACCGGAGGAACGGAAACATACGGCGACGGTACCGTTGAACTTTTGGAGGGCGGTTCGCACCAAAGCGGAAATGATATTGATTTAGGAACGAAACCGGACGGAACCCGCCGACGTGCCGAGGGAGGCGAATTTTTCGCCGTGATAAATAAACGAAGTTCACGCCGTTTCAGAAAGATAATACCGGACGTTATCAATTCGCTAAACAATGGTACGTTTGCACATAAGTATTTAAAATCCTATTCAGACGGCGACGGTTTGACGTTAAACGTTACCGGACAAAGCCCGGATTTACGCAATTTGTCGGATGATGTAAGGGAAATTAAGGAACAGAACCGACGACGGGTTTACGTGGATGGCGACGGAAATACGATTGAAAGTTACAAGAATTTGAAACGTAAAATAAAAAGACTATGACACCAAAATATAGATTCTTTTTGCAGATAGGGGAGGACGGAACCAAACAAACCGTCCGCCCCAATTATAAGGATGATTTAACGTTGGATTATGAGTTGGAAACAAATCAAAGGTTTTACCGGGCTAAATTGTCCGGTAAAATAAACTTTGTCCGTGCTGATTACGATATTATCAATAACGCCCCGTTTGATTCTGAATTTTTCCTATATATCGAAAAAAGCGATGATTGGGGACAAACATACAATCAATACTATAAAGCAAAGTTTATGAAAACGGATTGTACGTTTAATGATGATGATAAATTGGTTACGGTACAGCCGGAAACAATAGACCAATACAACGACGTTTTGGCAGGATTGGAAAAGGAATACAATTTAATTGAGTTGGCCCCACAAATCGAATTTCTTACAATAAGAAAACGCCCATTGATACAAATATACGTTCCCGGAGATAGTATTGTTTCGTGCTTTTTGGGCGGCACGAATTGGGAACAAGACGCAAACGCCACGACTGACCCAAACGCATTAATACAAACCTATCATTTTGCACTATGTAATATTTTGAAAGAAATACAAATTACGTCGCACGGTTCCCCGGCGGTAATATCCGGGCTTTATGTTGGGCGGATGTCGACGGGTGTAAGTCCTGATGAATTTATGGGAGATTTATACCCGGAATTAAATGTAAATTATTATATCCATATTGCACAAAAACTAGTTGCGGGTGGGCTACCTATTGGGCTAGCAGGTGTTGAGATACGCCGCCGTTCTGATGATGTGGCAATGTTCCGGTTTACAAAGATAACGCAAGAACCTTTTGATACGTTGGAATTTGATTTAACCGCCGTTGAGGGTTCTGGAGCAACGGGTACGATGCACGCCGATATGAAAAGTTATAATATATACGCCCGATATTTGGTTGATGTTGATAAAATAGACGATTTAGATACATACCCGTTGCCGTCCGATGATATTGTAGATAATAATAGAAATTACCGCCGGGCAATTGGTTACGCAATCGACGTGGCATTTATATCTAAAAATTTTTCAGATACGCCGACCGAGTGGGGATTAGCCGACAGTGGAAAGTATTTTGCGCCGCCTTATTCCATATATGGACAAACGTTTTATCCAATCGCCCGGTCAACGTGGCGTTATGCGTCGTTATGGTTTGGGTTTTATCTGATGGATTGGATATTAGAGGAAAAAGCCCGAAAAGCATATACTTTGCGTGATGCGTTTACATTGTCGTCATGTATCAATGTGCTATTAAAAGAATTTGCGCCCGGAATAACGCATGAAGCGACGCCGGAATACAGCCAATTTCTTTATAACACAAACAATCCTATTTCCGGGCAGTCATTTAAGTTGCTAATAAGTCAGAAAAGCAATATCATTAATGGCGAATATCAAACCCCGGCGCAAAAAGCCCCGGTTACATTGCAACAGATTATGACGATGTTACGGGATATTTACAAATGTTATTGGTATATTGAGGGCGGAAAATTTAAGATTGAACAAATAAATTGGTTCAGAAATGGCGGTTCGTATGGATATAACCCGATTATTGATTATGATTTAACACAATTAGAAAACGTTAGGAACGGCAAAAAATTAGCTTTTGCAACGTCTGAATATTCATTTGACAAAGTAGAAATGCCGGAACGTTATCAATTTGAGTGGATGGATGATGTAACAACACCATTTGAGGGTTTACCAATAGAAATTACGTCCAAATATGTAACAGCCGGAAAGATAGAAGAAATAAATATTTCCAATTTTACGTCCGATATTGATTTGATGTTGTTAAACCCCGGTGCAATTAGTTTGGATGGATTCGCATTGTTAGCGGCGGTTACGCCGTCCGGCGGCGGACAATTGGAATTGCCGTTTACAAGACAAACCGTTGATAATGTAGAATACTATCTGCAAAACGGTTATTTAGCGTTTATCAATATACAACCGACGTATTGGGTTTATGATATGCCCGCAAGACGTTTTAAAATAAATAATACGCCCAATTATGCAATTGGGATTGAGAGAAAGAAAAAACAAACATTGAATTTCCCGGCAGGAACAACAGACCCAAATCCGATGCAGTTAGTTAAAACATATATCGGTAACGGTCAAGTTGATAAACTTTCAGTAAATTTGTGTAGTAGAAACATTAAAGCAACGTTGAAATATGATACCGAATAACAATATAAGCGTTTTACCGTGGTACACGTCAATAAATGAACAGAACCACAGAAAAAGTTACGCATACGGTGCAATTTACCCGTTGTTTGCCCCGGCTGATAGATTGTTACCTTTTCAGATAATCAGAAACACACGGGCAAATAATGTGTCGTCGGTTATATTGTACGATAAAACCGGAAAACAAGTTGCAAACATAACAACGTACATGAAAGAAACCGGATTGCAGATTGTCCGGTTTCAAACGTTGGGTTATGATGTTATATTGTACCCGTCAATATTACCCATGCCATTAAACCAATTAGACGGAATATATTATATGACGTTATCGGATGGCGTGCAAACGTGGTATTCAGAAATGTTTACCGTCGTGCAAGATGTTTCCGGGTACCTTAAAATTGAATGGTGGGACATTGAAAATTTAGTTTTTGACGCCGGGCAAATAGTATATAAAAACCCGGATTTCAAAAATACGTTGTACCTTTGTACCGAGTTGGGAAAACCGGATTATGAATTTGAAGAGGATGGCGAAGAACGGGACGGGTATTTTTTCCCGGAAAAACAAATATCAGTCAAAACGTTTAAATGTACGATATTGGCACCGGAGTTCCTTTGCGATGTTATGCGTTTTATCCGTATGGCTGATTATATTCACATAACGGATAAATACGGCAGGGAATACGATTGCGACACGTTTCTAATTACACCAAAATGGCAAACGCAGGGAGATTTGGCGAGCGTGGAAATTGAGTTTAAAACAAATACCGTAGTAAAGAAAATAGGACGTGGCTATATAATAGCAAACAAAGGAGATTTTAACGAAGATTTTAATAATGATTTCAAAAACAATTAATTATGGCAAATTACTCAGAACTTAAAAAAGCGATTTCCGATGTTATTAAAGCAAACGGAGCGCAGCAGATTACGGGACAAGTGTTGCAAAACACTTTGCTTTCTATTGTTTCAACAATAGGGGTAGGTAGTACATTTGCGGGAGTTGCAACACCTCAAACAGCCCCCGGAACACCCGACCAAAATTTATTCTACCTAGCATCTTTAACCGGAACTTATTCTAATTTCAATAATATAACTATTGAAGATGGCGAATCTGCTATTTTAGAATGGAGAGGAACGTGGGTAAAAAAGAATATTGGACTTGCAACAACTAAAAAATTATCTGAGATAGGTTCGTTTGGATGCAATTTGGGAGTTTATGTCCATAAAGACAACAAGGTAGGAGAAGTTTTAAAATTAACTACAAAATCAGCTAGCAATATAAATAGCACCAATTTATTGAGTATCTCAAAAAAAATCAGTCCAGTAACTTTAACTGGTCTATTTAGCAATGGCTCAGCAGCTCCATCATATGTAGTTTTAGATAAAGATTTGAAAATATTATCTATAGTTTCTGGAGTTTCTAGCGCTACAATAAATGACGAAGATTTAGCAGATTCAGCAGAATATATTGTAGCAAATTCAAAATCTAATTCAACCGTTGTAAAATCAAATAAAGGTTATCTTATAGATAGTGGAATTTCTGTGATAATAGCTTTGGAATTCCTTGAAAATAAAAGCAATGTTTCAGGATTAATAAAAAACGTTGATACTATTGGAAAAGAGGTCGCATTTATTCGTGATGAGGTAAAAATATCAAGCGTTGAATATACTAGAAACAAAGATTTAATTGCATCAACGCCAATAGAGGGGAAATTTTTAATATCAAGACAAATTAAGACATTCGGAGGAAAAATAACCAAATTACATACAGATTTTAATATAGAGAGTGAAACTGATTTTCTTGTATGCGTAGCTGTACAAGACCAAGATGGCAAATTTAATATTACATCTAAGAATAACATAACTATATCATCAAAAGATACTGATTTACGAAGTTATGATATTGAAATACCAGTGGGGCTTTCAATGGTATCTATATTTATAGATTCTAAAAAAAAACCTGGTATATTCAAATATATGTCAAAAGGAAGTACTGAAGACGGATATGAATCTAAAGCTATATATCTAACTGAAGAACCAAATATAGGAGATAAGTTTAGTATATATTCCTCTTTTAAATTTATATGCGCTAATTATTATTTTGAGATAGAAGCAACTATACCTGTAAGTAAAAAAGTTCTAGATAATTCTGACGCAATAAAAACTAATACAGAAGAAATAGAAAATATAAGAGAAAATATAGCTACAGTTGATAACAGATTTAAAGATAAACACGTTGTCATTTTTGGCGACTCTATTACGTGGTACGGTGGAGATGATTTAACGGGAGATAGAGGATGGACAAAATATTTTAAAGAACGTTTTAAGTTTAAGTCTATAAAAAGCTATGCTAGAAGTGGTGCAACAATGACCGCAACAAAAGCTACAGTTTATGATATAGAGGAAATAACAGGAAATATTTCGCCTAATAATTGTCTGTATAATCAGGTTAATAGGATGATTAATGCTATTTCTAAGAAAACTCAAGAAATTCCCGATTATATATTTGTTGCACTTGGTACTAACGACCTTAAAAGAGGATATGATAGTGTAAATGAAGAGATAACGGTAGCTGACGAATTAGGAAAGGATTATTCTACAGAAGTAAATATAAATACTTGTACAACTTTTATTAAAGCTATGAGATTTTTTCATGACCAAATATGGAATGTTACAAAAGATGTGCAAATAATAATACTTACACCATTGCAAAGAGCAGGTGTCTTAGAAGATACTTATAAAACAGCTACACAAATTAAGAAAATAGCAAATTTCCTTGCTTGGCCTGTAATAGATTTATTTAGTGAAACTTGCCTTTCATGTGTTTCTGAAAATTTAGGGCATGCAAAAAATGATAGAGAATATGACTATACAGCTGACGGACTACACCCTACAGCAAGAGGGGCAAAGTTTAATGGATATTTTATTGCACAAAAAGCTAAAAATATTATGCGTATTTAAAAATAAAAAAATGTAGAGTAACTTGAAAGTTTATGTAGTTTATATTAGGTTTTATTTGTGGAATATTAGTATTTAGCTTGTTTTGTGTTTCAGTTATAAAACAATACAAGCAAGAGAAAAACAATAAAGTTTAATCCGGTGCGGAGCAATCCGCACCACAAAAAAGACCGATGGAAAAGTATTTTTATTTCATTCAACACGACATGAAAGTTTGTTTGATAATAATCTTTGTATGTTGTGTTTTTGTAGTATTTGCGACATTCTTTGATTTTTGGACGGCATACGAAGCCGTGAAAGCGAGAAAAGAAAAATTAAGCAGCCACCCGATGCGGAAAACCGGGCAAAAAATCATAGACTATTTGCGTTTAGTTTTATACGTATTGATGATTGATGTTTTGGGGCTTATGGTTTTTCCTTTTTACAGTATTCCATTTTTTGTTGTATTACTGACATTGGGTATTCTATTAAGGGAGGGTTGGAGCATGAAAGAGAATTACGAACTCAAACAAAGCAATGCAGTTGAGGCAATAGATATGGCGGCGGAAATAGTCAAGTGTATAACGAAAGAAGAAGCCGAAAAGCTAATAAAGGCGATTAATGATAAACATAGTATTAACAAGAAAAAATTCAAATGATTATGGCACAATTAAAGCAATTATCAGCAGGCAGTAGCCAAATTATTATGATGATGTTCCGGGATAAGAACAACGCCCCAATTAAGGCGGATTCCGTACACGTCAAAGGTTCGATTTTTACCGGAAGCGGTAAGCCGTTTGAATTTGAGGTAAACAAAGGGGTTTGCACCAATTGTAAGATTCAGAACGATATGTTATTGTTTAATATCGTTCCGCTTTTAGGATTGGGGCAAATGCAAGTTTACACACAAACCTATTTTGGCGACACGAAAGCAATTACCGGAACATACATTTCAGAAAACCAACAGAAATTGGGCGTTGAAGTAGTTCAGAAAGGAACATTTCTTTCCGATAGGCAGGGCGCAATGTGGGTTGATGTATATTTGCCGATTGAAATTAATGATGCAGCACAAATCCCGTGGGTTCCGGCAGGAGCGGACGAACAATGGATTAAAGATTATTTGGATAAGTATGTAAAAACCCCGGCGTTTGCCGCAACGCTGGCGGCATTGGGCGGGGCAAGCAAAAACCTTTCAAATGTTGATGCAAAAGACTTTGAGAAAAAAGCAAAGGACGGTAATTTTGCTCAGAATGATTTAGCGGACGTAGATTTGGCAAAACTCAAAGAAAAAGGTTTGGCGGCAGGATTGGCAGACGCAAAGAACCCAATAAGCCCAACAGAGTTTGACCGTATGATTAAGCAAAATGCGGCTTTTATTGCATTGTCTAAAACAGCGCACCCGGCAACAGCAGGAAAGACAAACGAGCAGATTAAGGCGTTATTCTATGCCAACCGCCAAGAGGTACAAAAGGGGGTAAATCTGAATACAGACCCGTACAACAAAAGTACAACTTTGTTGTTGGTTTATCAGATGAGCAACAACCAAACAATTCAACAGACATTGCCGCCCGTATCGGATAACCGTATTATCATTTTGGAACTTATACAAGAACCGGGGGCAGCCAATTATAAGGCGATAATTAGCCCGGCAGGCGGAGAAAGTATTGATGGGGCAAATACACCAATAACCGTTACAAGCAATGGGATTGCAGGCATTTTTTTGCCTATTCAGAACGAAAATACGTGGGATTTTATTCCGTGGTATAAAACTATTGATAGCAGCCTAACAACAAGCGATGAGCAGGGAAATATCGTGTTGCAGACAAAGAATTTACGATTCAAAAAACCATTTTATATTGAATACGACAGTGACACAGACGAAGCAAATGTAAATTTGGGCGATGTTCCATTTCTGTTTAATGATAAAATAACAAAAAAATCATTCAAAGCAACAGAGGTCGGAAGTATGGATGGAACGGTTCGCATTGCACAAGTTGGAAATGGACAAACACCCGATGGCGACCCGATTTACAAGGCTGATTTATCCGTTGTTCCAGAAAAAGATGCGGAGGGAATATTGGCTATGTTAGGAAATGATGAATTGGTAAATTCTAAATATCCAAAATCCCGATTGTGGTTTTCTGATTTGAAAGTCAAAGGCGGTATTGCTGTATATCAAGATATGCAAAAGAAATCTTTCGTTATACAAGATATTGACCCGCAGGACGACCCCAATATATCCGGAGGAACAACCTTTTTAATTGGCTTGTATATTGAGCCAACGCAATATGGGGATAACAGAATTACGCAGGACGGTTGGATTAGACTTGAATTCGTTGACGACACAGATACCCCGTTATTGGACGTTAACGGCAATCCTATGGCAGTTCAAATTGACTACAATGCGGGCGATGAGCAGCGAAAAGAATTGTATTTAGGAGAGTGTCAAGCCAAAGCATATACTGATGTTCATTTGCGTATAGAAACCAATTTCCCAAATGAAGAATTATTGTCTATTGGGGCAAATTCATGTGTGTTGATTCAGTCAGTAGGCAAAGACTATGGAGTAGGAAAGGCGTTGTTGGCATTTATGGCATTTACCGGGTATCAAGTAAAGATGAACAACAAGTATTACGGATATAATTCTTTGAACCTTGCAAGGACATTGATTTTCCCCGAACCCGAAACGGAAATTAACAATGATGTTACATATATGGGGGATAATACATATTTGTCAGTTAAGACAGCAGCAAAGGTAAGTATATCTAATAATCAACTAATTGTTAAAGATAATAACAAGGATTTGCCCGTATTTTCTTTGTTTAAGCGATATAACAGATTTGACACCTTTGTTTGCCGTGGTAAAAATTACAAAGCTACCGTTAAAATTACAGACAAACAAAATGCCTTTGTGGTTGCATTGATGAAGTACACCGGGTCGGAAAATGTAGCACCAACACCGGAATTGGTAAGTTACAATAACGACCAACCGCAATTCAATGCAGGATGGAGCATTTCTGACAAATTATTTATATCAGAGGATGCAGTGAGCGGAATCCATGAAGCAACAAAAACGTTTGTTGTTCCTACTGACGCAAAGGAATTTGCGGTAATTATATTCCCTAATGCTTCGCAGATACCAACAACTATGGTATTGAATGATTTTGAGGGGGATATAACCCCGTGGTTTAATCGAATGGTAATAACAGATAGTTCGCATATTTCGGAAAAATATTTGGAGTATCAGAAAGACTATGCAAAATTTGTTGTTATGACCCCGGCAGGTGATGCAAGTTACCGATATACATATAACAAGATTGCAGGAAATATACCTTTGGGAATTAAAAAGGGTTTGGCGTTGGTAAGCAACAATAACGCATGGGCAGACCCCGGAGCGTCTGACCCAAACAAAGTTCAAGGAGATTTATTGGCGGAGGCAGACGGAATTATAACAATTCAGTATTCCGGGCAGGCATACAACGAAACAAGCACAATGAATGAGGCAAATTTTTGGGCTGTAAAGGTTGCGCCGGATGGTTCATTAACGGAAGTTCCAAACAGCCGATATTCAACAACCATTGAAGCAAACAGAAAGATTGCCAAGAACATTCAGTCTAAAAGTATATCATTCCCAATTCAGCAGGGCGAGTCAGTTAGATTTTTGGCTAATTCAAATATTGATGATGGCTTTTATCTGCAAAGCGGAACAGACGGAAAACCTTTGTTTGAGGTTATTGTAAACTTCAAAGAAATGGTAGGTATGCCGTTTATACCGGATGAGTTAGAAAAGGGGGCAACAGAATTTTATGAATAATAACCGGGGCGAAAAGCCCCATAAAAAAGAAAATGAGTAAATAAATAATTCTATTTGCAACGGGGATAGGCGGAGTAATTAACCGACCGAAAGGGCAAGCCAACAGCCCGTCCCCATTTACAATAAAAATTTTAAATGGAGTTATGAAACAGAAAGTAATTATTCTTGATGGAGGTCACGGCGTGGATTGCGCCGGAAAACGTTCCCCCATTTGGGGCGACGGTTCCCAATTGTTAGAATGGGAGTTTAACCGTGATATTGTACGCCGTATTGCGGCGATGTTGAAAGCGGAGGGAATAAAGTTTGAAATTTTGGTACCGGAGGACAACGACGTATCATTATCGGAACGTTGCCGCCGTGCTAACGTGATATATGACGATTGCGGGCAGAACGCCGTATTGTTCAGCATACACGGGAACGCCGGAGGCGGCACCGGATGGGAATGTTATACAAGCGTCGGCAAAACGAAAGCCGATGAAATTGCAACCGTCCTTTGTAATGAGGCAGAAAAGGAGTTTGCCCCGGATGGTTGGAAAATGCGTTTCGACCATTGCGACGGCGACCCGGACAAAGAAAGCCAATTTTATATTCTGAAACATACGGTTTGCCCGGCGGTATTATCTGAAAATTTCTTTTTTGATAATGAAAAGGATTGCCGTTTTATGATGAGCGACGACGGAAAAGAAAGGATTGCAAAGGTACATTTTGAAGCAATAAAGAAAATTGTATGAAAAAGTATTTGATTTGGGCGGCAATTGCGATGGTAGTTGCCGCCGTTGCAACAATATGGGTGCAACGAACGAAAATTGAAAAATTGACGGACGAACGGAACAGATACCGGGGAAATACAGAAACATTGTTGCAGGACGTCGAAACGTACAAAACAAAGGATAGTTTGAACGCCGCCAAAGTTGGAGTTTTGGAACTGAAATTGTCGGAGTTTGAAAGATACCGGGCGAGCGATGCAGAATTAATAAAAAACCTGCAAACAAAGAACCGGGAATTGGAGGCGGTAACAACGGCGCAAATGGAAACAATAACCCAGTTACGGGGAACCGTCCGGGATAGTGTTGTATATTTGCCCGGCGATACGGTTACGACTGTATTACGTTGTATTGAGTATTCCGACAAATGGGTTGATTTTGACGGATGTATTAAAAATAATACGTTTTCGGGCAAAATTATAACACGGGATAGCCTTTTAATAACGGAAACTGTGCAATATAAGCGTTGGTTAGGTTTTTTATGGAAAACAAAACGGATAAAAAACCGTGAATTTGATATTGTTTCAAAAAATCCACATACAAAAATTACCGGGTTTGAGGTTATAACAATCGAAAAATAACTATCTTTGTATCGAATTACATTTGACCATATAAATAAAGATTATTTTCAATGATTAGCCGGGTTACCCCCGGCTTTTTTCGTTTTGCCCATTTAGCCCCGTGGCGGGCTTTTCTTTCCCGGATGGATAAATTACACGTTTCGCCCGAAAAAGTGGCTTAAATCGAAAATTCGCCCAAAATAACTATCTTTTGAACCAAAAACAGAAATTTTTATAAAATCAACATAAAATAAAAAGAAATTCTTTTGGTAATTAAAACAAAGGTTGTATATTTGCATTGTCAAACAACAACGACTGGGGGTATGTATAGGCATTTGATAAAAAAGAGTGTTGATACCGGGAAACCATATAAGGGAATTTTGTATAAAGAAGAAAAATAAAACCCACCGGGGGGAATACCCGGCAATGATATGAAAGTAAAAGATAGCAAAGAATTAAACGAGTTGGCGACCCTTTCCGGGAAACCCGCCAAACAGGTATCCGACATTATCGTTTCGGAATTACTCAACAACAAAGTTATTGAGGACATACCCGACAATTGGGGTTGTTCTGTTTTCGATGCAATCAGCGAGGAAACAACCGAGGAACAAACCGCCCAATGTTATACGTCCATATCTGAGGCGTTGGGCGTGTATGTAAAAAAGGTTTTCGCCATTATCCCGAATTTGGATTTGGTCGGTAATGGCGATTGCCCGGAGTGTGGCGGCGAAATGGAGGTTACGGACGGCGAATATAAGCAAACAGGCGGGGACGGATATATTACGCCCCCAGAATATACCCCAATTTGGGAGGAAACAACGTGTACGCATTGCGGACACAAAGAGAGTAACGAACCGAGTTATTAACAATAAAAATTAAAGTTATGGCATTGAGATTAAGAGTAAACGAAGCAATCGCCCGTTCCGAGGCGAACGGAAAAAAGATTTTGAAAAAAGACATTGCCGCCCGTCTTTTTGAGGGTGCAAGCGAAAGCGCACAGCAGGTAAATATGACAAATCTTTGCAACGGGACAACCAAAAGGATTGTTCCGGAATGGGTAGTAATAATTTGCGAAATGTGCGGTTGTTCCGCCGATTATCTGTTTGGATTGGAGGATTAAGAAATGAAAAGGATAGTTGAAAGAATAGAGAAAATGACCGACGTTGTTTTTTCTGACGAATGGCAAAACAAGTTCTTTACATGGTCGTTCGGCATAATGTGCGCAATTTGCTTTATTGCCGGATTTTGGAATTATGCCCATTTTCTATTTGCCGGAATGTTTGGGGTTGCAACATATATGACATATAACGAAAAAAAATAATAATATGAGAGCGAAAAAAAAACAGCCGGAAACGGTAAAAGAAATGGTTGGCGCATTGCAAGGCGCAACAAATGCGATGGGAGATTTGGCAAAATCAATGGGGCAATTGCCCGCCGATAAATTCCCGGAGATAGACGAGGAACAACAGATTGTTGCCGGATTGGATGCGGTCGAAATAGAACAACCCGCCGGGGCTTTTGAAATTGTTCCGGGAATGACCGTTGAGGAAATGACGGCAATGTTCTTTGATGGCGCATTAATCGAACCGCCGTATAAAGTATGGCAGCTAAACAGCAAAGGACACCGATATTATTACAAGTTTGACGACAACGGAACCCCGGAATTTTATCCGTCAGTTACAACCATATTATCGCAGACAATGCCAAAATCGGAATTTCTGATTAAATGGATTGCCGAAAAAGGAATTGACGAGGCGGAAAGATACAAAGCAGAACGGGCGGCGTATGGTACATTCATGCACGCCCAATTTGAAGAACTTATAATTAACCGCTTTTATGATTTGGACGGACTGAAAGCCAAATTGAAAGATTATATTGATAACAACAAATTGCCCGCCGATTTCATTTATTACGCTGATGATTTCAAAAAGGATATATTGGCATTTGCGCAATTTGTTTTGGATTATGACGTTAAACCGTTAGCCGTGGAAATTGCGTTGGTACACCCCGTTCATAATTACGCCGGAATGATTGATTTACCGTGTACGATGTTATCAAAGCCCGGTTCAAAAGAATACATAAACGCAATTGTGGATTTCAAAAGCGGGCGCAAAGGATTTTACGAAGAAGCGGAAATTCAGTTGCATTTATATGCGATGATGTGGAACGAAAATTTCCCGGATATTCCGATTGACCGTGTTTTCAATTTCAGCCCGAAAGATTGGCGAAAGAAACCGACGTACAATTTGAAAGACCAAACCGACAGCCCGAACGCAAAGAAAATCCCGTATCTTTTGGAGTTGGCAGCAATTGAGGACGAAAAACGGGATAATACATTTACGGCGGTTTCCGGGGAAATATCATTGGATAACGAACCGGATTTGACAAACAATATTGTTTCGCTGACGTTGGCGGAACTTGTTAAAAGCAAAGCCCCGGCGGAAAAGAAAAAGCCGGAACCGGAAAAAGCCGTTACCGTTGAGGATTTGAAGAAAGACCCGGAACCCGAACCACAACCGGAACCGGAGGAAAAGAAAACCAAGACCGTAAAGAGAACCACACGAAAAACGGCAAAAACGGCGGGAAACAAGCCCGTCAAGGAAAAGAAAACCGCAAAACGTACAATTACACCAAAAAAAGAAAAAGTGGCTAAAATCGAAGAAAAACAGCCTAAAAAGCCGGAACCCGTGACAAAGAAAGATTTGTTAAATACTGAAATTGATATTTGATTATGAAAGGACGTATAAACATAAACAGACCAACCACCGGCATACAACGTGTTGTTTTGCCACGTGTGGGGCTTATCAAAGTAGGGTATAAGGAGAAAGCAACCAACGGAAAAGAATATCCAAAAAGTGTTGACTATTTTATTGCTAATGGAAAGTATGCCGGATTGTTTACCAAAGCATACGGCGAAAAGCCGCAAACTATTCAAATAATTTTCCCGGATGATTGCCCGGAAAAGGTATGTAACGAAATGTACGAATACCGGGACGACGACGGGCGACGCATAGCATACGGCGACGGGGAAACGTTCTTTGTATGGAACGGGAAACAATATGCACAATACAGTACAAAAGATTATCCCGATTTAATGGCAGGCGTTGCGCAAAAACACCCAAACCGGGCTGTTAAGAATGGCGGCGACGGATGGATTGTAACGTTAACCGTAACTTTCATTATTCCGTTGGTGCGTGGCGTTGGCGGGGTATGGCAATTCACGACAAAGGGTACGGCGTCAACAATACCCAATATCCGTGATACATTCGACGCCATATTGGAAGAAAAGAAGTTCGTCAAAGGAATTATCTTTGATATGAACGTACAATTTGCCGTCTCTCAAAAGCCCGGCGACCGTTCCCGTTATCCGGTCGTTTCCATTGTTCCGAACGAAAGCGAGGGGAATTTGCGTAAAGTAACTGAAGCATTTAAGCCAATAAAATTGATAGAAGAATGAAGAAAATTATTTTGTTTTTAGTGATATCAGTAATGTGTGTAAGCGTGTATGCCCAAACTGTAGTAGAGGTTGAAACGTTGAAAGTAACAGACCTTGGGAACCAAAAATTGTGCGCTGCAAAGGTGAATGGGTGTATAGACCATTATTACATTATGCTTAAAACTAGTAATATATATCAAAAGTATATTACTGTTTACCTTGGGGATAAGGAGGAAGCTATAAGGTTACTCCGGTTTTTGTATGACTTAAATTCTAAGGGTGGAACCTATATAGATCTGGAAAATAGGACTAACAACGTAGTTTCATGGAATAGATTAGGCTATTATACAGTATTCTCTGAGGGGAGGGTATTAAAAGGACATATAAGAAAGCAAAATATTAAGGGCTTTATCGCAGAATTAAACCAATAATGTTTGATAATTCAAATAAAACATCTATTTTTGCAGCATAAACAAACGACTACCACTGTTTATACGATATTGCTAATTAGCTTGAAACCCTTGGTTTGGTGTGTGGTAGCCCAAACCTCGGGTTTTTTTTTATAACCTATGACATACAATATATTTATAGACCAAAGATTCGCCGTTGCAAATGAACTGACTATTGTTCAAACAACAACGCTTGCAGCGTGTATGACATTGCCAACGTGGACTAATACAATTACGGTTGATGGCATTGTTTGGTATCAATATTCAGAAACAAAAATGGTAGATGATTTTCCGTTGCTTTTTTCAATCCCTAAAAGAGTTTACAAAAACATTAAAGAACTTGCAGACAGAGGATTTATTGAGTTGAGTTCTTTTGGGAAAACAAAGTATCTAAGATTTACAGAAAAATGTAAAACATGGAACAGAAGCGAAACGGACTTTAATCAGTCCGAAAAACGGACTTTAATCAGTCCGAAAACGGACTTTAATCAGTCCGAAAACGGACTACAATACTATAATATTAATAATAATAATATTAATAACACTATAAAGAAAGATGCTAAAGCATCTAAAGAAAATCCGGACGGATTTTCACAAGCCGATTTTTCAAACGAAGAAAAAACATTTAAAGCAAGTATTGTTTATGGGTTTACCCCGGAATTGTTGGACGTCAGAAAACAAGTAATTGATAAAGTTGATAATTACTTTGCAAAACTTGTATTCCCATTTGATAGCGATGAATTTAAACGGAACTTTTATATTTTGATGTGTCAACCGAAATGGAGAACGTCGCAAAAGAGTTTTTCAGCGATACAAGCAAACTTAAATGGTTTGAGTAAATACCCGGAAGAATTTGCGCTGATTCTGATAAAAGAAAGCATTTCAAAAGGTTGGGCGGCGTTAGAATATGATTCAACCCCCGAAAAATACGAAAAATGGAAAAAAATGAAACGTTCCGTAAAGACAGAGCAGCAAAGAAGCAAAGAAATTGCGGATATGATGAAGTATTTAAACAATGATTTTGATTGATATGGGAGCAATTGAAAAAAAAGAAAATACGGCGTTAGAAATATATAATACCAAGCCCGGAACAAAAGCCATTGAAGTACGCCGTAGAATGGTGCAATTGCTGGAGGTTGCCAAAGCATTAAACCCAGTTGAAAAATATGTTTTCGCAGCGTCAACAAAAACACCAATTGCGGAAATTGACGATGCAAAATTAGTTGAAAATCTTTCGTTACTGTTTAAGCGTATAGCAATAGACGTTGGTTATATAATACCACAGAATGAAAATGATTGGAATTATATACAATCCCGGTTGTTGGATATTCTGAAACGTTATTACTCAGATATGACGTTGGCTGATATTAAGATGGCTTTTGAATTGGCGACGACCGGAGAGTTAGACGAATATTTGCCGAAAGATAAACAAGGGAATCCGGACAAAAACCATTATCAACAGTTCAACGCCGATTACTTTGCAAAGATTCTGAAAGCATACAAGCAAAAGCAGACAGATGTAATTGACAAAGCATACAAAGCTATACCGGAAAAAAACAATGAAATTTCGCCGGAGCAAATCCGGAGATTTGAGATACAAAGACAATGGCGGAACCGTTATATTTTCCTTTGCTACAAATACACCGGGAAATTAATATTGGGGCTAACTGATGATATGTTTTTGTATGAATGGTTGCAAAAATGCGGGTTGGCTGATGATGTACAAGTTAAAGAGGACGACCGAAAAGAAGCGTTTGCCCGGTATATGCAGCGTGTAGCCCGTGGAATGATAAACCAATATACAGCGTTTCAAGTTCGCCGAAAAGGAACCGAAAGCCCGGAAATTGATTTTACGGCGTTTGAGGTTGCCCGGAAAAAGGAGATTATAAAAGCATTTGACCGGATGATTGCCGAGGGAATGCAAGTTGATAACTACATGAAGTTTTAAATATGGAACTATTTATTGTTTGCTTTATAATTGGCGTAATAGGTTATTTTACAAAAGCGGGAGGTTATATATGGAAAAAAATATAAGAATTTCAGCAGTAGTGGGAATTGACCCGGGAAGCAATGGCGGTATTGTAACATGGCGCCCCAACCATAACATAACCGCCATAAAAATGCCAAAGGATATAAACGAACTCAAAGACTATTTGTTGTATTTGAAAAGCATTTGTTCGCCAATTGTCTTTTTGGAAAAATTGAGCGTGCGCCCGGATGATGTAACGCTTGGTGCCGATGGCGTAAATATGGGTAAATTGTACCGCATACAAAAAATGCTTGCAAACTTTGAGCAATTGAAAGCCATTATAACCGTCGCCGAAATACCGTTTGTTCTAATAGCCCCTATTTCGTGGCAGCAAAAACTAAGGATAAGAATAAAAAATGAAGATAAAAAAGACAGAAAAAAAAGATATAAAGATATAGCACAATCACTATATCCAGAGATAAAACAAACTATGTATTCATGCGATGCAACTTTGATAATGCACTTTGGACGTTATATGTTAGCTAACAATATGGATTGGATAAAAAGTAATTTACCGAATTATTTACATAATAGATTATGGGATTAGAATTTGAAGAATATAAAGAAATATTTCCATCGTATTACATATCAAATTTTGGGAATATAAAGCATGATAATAACTTTCTAAAAAAATGTATCCATTCTAATGGATATGAACAGGTTAATATACGTATCGGTAATAAATATGTTACAAAATTAATACATAGATTAGTTGCGGTCGCTTTCATTCCGAACCCGGACAACAAACCATGTGTTGACCATATCGACGGCAATAAGAGGAATAATTATGTTTCAAATTTGCGTTGGGTTACACCAGTAGAAAACGCGAATAATATTATCACAAAAAAGAGAAGTATAGAAAACAGAAAATCACATAATGAAAAAAAATAGTTGCAATAAGTGGCGAAATTAATGTGTATTTTAATTCAATAATAGAGGCATCTATTATATTGGGGGTCGATAGAACTAGTATTTCAAAATGCCTAAAAGGTCAAAGGGGGAAAGCTGGTGGATATGTTTTTAAATATCAGGAAATGGTTACATATACTGATTTTATAAATGCTATAAAACAGATGAGGCATAGCCAAAGACGTTACAAACGGAACCCAACCCCGGAGAAATTGGCAACGTTAGAAAGTTGGGAGCGCAAAGTTGATGCGGTCGTTGCTGTATTGACCGATACACAAATGAAATTGTTTTGATTGTTCCCGGTACGACATTACGCCGTATCGGGAATATTTTTTTGCCGCAAATACAAAATAAAAGATAAAAATTTTGGAAGTTAAAATATTTACCGTATTTTTGTGGCATGAAATAACAACGAACTGGCGTTTTCCCGGTAACGCTAAAAGATAAAAGCAATGAGAGCAAAAACAACAATCAGCGATTTCCGGTTTGAATTTGCCGGGTACGGACATTACAAAGTAACTTACACGTCCCCGGCAACGGGTAAAAGATGGACGACAACAACAAACAATATGCCTTTGATTGATGCGACCAAGAACGCAGAAGAACCGAAACGTAAGGATTTGGAAGAACTTAAAAGGATTTGTAAAGATGGGAAAGTTTGTTGATGAAGTAGGAGCAATCCGGCACGCAATGAGCGACAAAGAGTTGAACGAATTATACAAGCGTTTGGAAAATTTCATTGCTGATTGCACGGTTGAGGAAGCGAAAGAAAGCCGGGACGCATTTGTTAAGGTGCAAACAATGATATACCAAAGAATGAGAGAATTAACAAAATAATATTAACCGCCGAAGGCACAAACCGAGAGCATTATGATAGTAAAGAAATTAGAATTGGTAAATTTCCAAGTAATTAAAGAGTTTAACGCAGATTTTGACGGTAATGTTTATTTCATTACCGGGGATAATGAGTTGGGAAAATCAACGGTATTAAAAGCAATTGGGGCTTTGTTGACCGGGAACCGTGACGCCGTATTGAAGAATGGAGAAAGCAAAGGTTTTGCAAAAATGATTGTCGGCGACGACGGCGAGGTATACGAGATTGAATTGAAATTCACGAAAGCAAACCCACGTGGCACGTTATCAATTAAATCAAAGACAACCGGAATGAAAAGTGATAACGTTTCTATGTTACAAAAGATTTTCGGTTATACAGATTTTGACGCCGTGGAATTTTCCCGTTGGTCGGAAACCGCCGAGGGACGCAGAAAGCAAATTGAGGTTGTAAAGTCTTTGTTGCCGGAAGAAGTAAGAACAAGGATTGCCGAAATTGATACAACCGTTGCCGGGCTTAAAACAGAACGTACCGGAGTAAACCGAGATTTGAAAACCTACAAATCAATATCAGATGCAGCCGGGCAGGGATTGACAACGCAGGATTTGAAAACGTATGCCAAACCAAAGGACATTACGGAACTGATGAAAGAACAGCAGGAAAACGCAAAGTTGGTTGAGAAAGCAAAGGGCGTGCGTTTACGTATGGAAGAAAGAAAGGGGAGATTGGCAGAGATTCCGGTACGTTTGGCAGCCGCCAAAGATTCATACAATAAAGCAATTGAGGCGGCAAAGAAAGCAATGGAAGAAGCCGAAAAGACGTATAAACAAACCGTTTCGGTCGTTGAAGAAGAAAAGAAAGATTATGAGGGAAAAATAGCAAGTGCCGAAAAATGGTTAACAGATTATGAGGCTTTGAACCCGAATAATTTCGATACAGAAAAACAATTGAAAGAAGCCGAGGAACACAACAAAAAGGCTGCAAAGGTTGCCGATTATCTTTCAAAGAAAAAACAAGCAGACGACAAAAAAGCAGAAGCGGAAAAGATGGATTCAGAAATTGCGGAATTATCCGCCGAGCGTGAAAAACTTATTTCGTCGGCGAAATTACCGATTTCCGGGCTTTCGTTTAGTGATGATGGGTTAGTATTAAATGACGTCCCATTTGTCGCCGGAAAGGTTTCAGATTCGCAAATAATGGAGGTTGCCGCAAAACTGATTATAGCAAGTAACCCAACCGTGAAAGTATTCCGCATTGCGAGGGGCGAAAGTTTGGGCGAAAAGAGATTGCAGTCTATTTTGGATTTGGCAAAGAAAGAGGGCTATCAAGGCTTTATAGAAAGTGTTGTGAGAGGACAGCATGATTTAATTATTGAGGAATACACAGAAAACGAGTAATCAACCGGGGCGTCGGTTTCCCGGCGTCCCTTAAACAAAACAATATGGAAGTTAAAGAAATGACAATTTCGGACGTTTTGAAAACACCCGAATTTTATAATAATCTGAAGGTGGTTATTTCCGATTTGGAAAACATCCGGAGAAATGCAAGAATAAGCGCAAACGCCCCATTGAAACGGCACCCGATAGACCGATTGCAGGAAAAAGGAGTTTTTGAACCGGGACAAATGACCGTTCTTTATGCGTCGGCGATGGATAAAAAATTGCAGGGGTATTCAAGCAGCGAAAGAAAGTTTATATTGGAAGTTGGCGGCGAAGCGTTTAATATTACAATGAAACGTTATATGTGGAGGTATAAAAATGAAAAGGCGTGAAATTTCAAGTAGTGGTAATATCGGTAATGATGGCAAATTACGAATGTATTTTGGAGAGTTGAACCAATTCTTTGCAATGCACAAAGGTAGCCGCATAATCGCCCGTTTTATTGTAGCGTCGCCCGGTTCGTCAGAGGCTTTGAAAGGTTATTATTTCAATTACGTTGTACCAACGTTCCGGTCGGGTATATGGGAAGCCGGGGAGCGTCTGACAGAGGAACAGACGGAACACCGTTTGCGTGAGTTGTCCCCGGTTATGTATGAGCAAACGCCGGATATTAACACCGGAAAGTATGAAACCCGATTGCGGACAATTGCAGAGTTGAGCAATGCGGAATTAATAGAACATATCGAATTTTTAAAACAACTTGCAAGTGAAGAATATTATATATATATAGCAGACCCAAATGAAATTTGATTATGAAAAAAGTAACATTGAAAGACAGCAAAGGAAATGAGATAAACGACATTATGAAAGATGTTTTGACGTTCGATTGTGAAACAACCGGGTTGCCCCCAAAGGGCGCAAAATGGGACGTTGATTTTGCGGAATTTCCAAATATTGTGCAATTGGCATGGGCGGTAAACGAAAAGGAAGGTATGTGCAAAACAGACATTGCAAAACAACTTGGCATTAGTAGAAATTTACTATATTCATATTTATATAGAAAGGAATAAAATGATAATAGCTTGGTTTAGTTGCGGTGTAACATCCGCAGTAGCTTGTAAGATAGCACTAAGTCTGTATGATGATGTGCAAATTTACTACATCGAAACAGGTTCCGGGCATCCAGATAATGTCCGATTTATCTCAGATTGCGAGAGATGGTACGGGCAGCCAATTCATACCATTCGCAGCGATAAGTTTTTCAACGTAAAAGATGTACTGATTAAAAAACGGTACATCAATGGTCCTACTGGTGCAACTTGCACATTAGAACTAAAGAAACAAGTCCGTTACAAGCTAGAGAAGGAACTTGGTTCTTGGAACGGTCAAGTTTGGGGCTTTGATTACGACCCTAAAGAGATAAACCGAGCCATCCGATTAAAACAGCAGTACCCAAACACAAAGCCACTGTTTCCGCTAATTGAAAAACAGATTACGAAGCCGGATGCGATGGGAATGCTTTGGAAAGCTGGTATTGAAATTCCGGCCATGTACAAGATGGGCTACAATAACAACAACTGCATCGGTTGCGTGAAAGGGGGAATGGGATACTGGAAAAAGATACGGAAGGACTTCCCGGAAGTATTTGCTCAAATGGCGCAGATTGAGCGTGATGTTGGAGCTACCTGCTTGAAAGATAAAGACGGGCGCATCTTCTTGGATGAACTACCAACGTGGCGGGGCGACCCAGTAGAAGAGATTATACCGGATTGCTCGCTTATCTGCCAGATAGAGTTTC
>ERZ834694.495-NODE-495-length-46237-cov-3.767528_pt1 | contig 46237 bp, 36 predicted proteins | sample MGYA00519691_ERZ834694 | MGnify/ENA primary metagenome ERZ834694 (study PRJEB31850, sample SAMEA3708758) | human gut metagenome | biome: human gut; feature: human-associated habitat; material: faeces | place: China | collected 2014 ... | reverse complement strand
CCAATCTTATAGTTAACACCGGTATAGTACAGGATACGCTCGGTCAGGGTTGTTTTACCTGCATCGATGTGAGCCATAATACCAATGTTTCTGGTTCTCTCTAATGGATATTCTCTTCCAGCCAACGGATTTTCCTCCTCTTAGAATCTGTAGTGAGCAAATGCCTTGTTAGCCTCTGCCATCTTATGAACTTCTTCTTTCTTCTTCACAGAAGCACCTGTGTTGTTAGATGCATCCAGAATCTCGTTTGCCAGTCTGTCTTCCATGGTACGCTCGCCTCTCTTACGAGAATAAGCGGTCAGCCAACGAAGGCCAAGAGCCTGACGTCTGTCCGGTCTTACCTCGATCGGTACCTGATAAGTAGCACCACCGATACGTCTTGCTTTTACTTCAAGAACCGGCATGATATTGTTCATTGCTTCTTCAAATACTTCGATTGCTGGTTTTCCAGCTTTTTCTTCTACTTTAGCAAATGCGCCGTATACGATTTTCTGGGCAACGCCTCTCTTACCATCCAGCATGATGTTGTTGATCAGCTTGGTTACCACTTTGTTATTGTATAACGGATCTGCTAAAACATCTCTTTTCTGAGTATGTCCTTTACGTGGCACGTTACTTCCCTCCTTAACCATCATTCGATTAAATCATCGGTACTCACACTTATTTGCAGTATGTCCGCGCGTGTAAATTCTCTATAAATCCGCAGCCGTGGGGATTTATGGAATAACGCACAACATTTCGCTTTTTTTGTGATACTAGATATATCTCGAACTCGTTTTACTTAATTATTTCTTTTTCGGTCTCTTAGCACCGTATTTAGAACGGGCCTGTTTTCTGTTAGCAACACCTGCAGTATCAAGTGTACCACGGATGATGTGGTATCTGGTACCTGGCAGGTCCTTAACTCTTCCTCCACGGATCAGAACAACGCTGTGCTCCTGAAGGTTGTGACCTTCTCCTGGGATGTAACTTGTTACTTCGATTCCGTTGGAAAGACGAACTCTGGCGATTTTACGAAGAGCTGAGTTAGGTTTTTTCGGTGTAGCAGTTTTAACAGCTGTGCACACACCTCTCTTCTGAGGAGAAGACATATCTGTGGATTTCTTTCTCAGAGAATTGTAGCTTTTCTGCAGTGCCGGCGCGGTAGATTTCTTTACGGAAGTCTCACGGCCTTTTCTTACTAACTGGTTGAATGTTGGCATTCCATTTCACCTCCTGATAGATTTCTCCGTGTGTCCCACGGGGTTTCATACGGCTGCTTTAGTTCAACATAATTGCTTTGCAGCTTTTGCGCGCACAAAAAACAGTCTTTTACGCACGCTCGTTTATTATAGCGTCTGTCCTTTCAAAAGTCAAGGGGGAAATTCGCAAAAAATCGCGTATTTACGCGGCTTCTGCGGATTTCCCCCATTGATGCATTACTGTGCAAAAGTATTTTTTCTTCCTATTATAATCTCACCAGATTATTTTCTGACATTTTCTGTTTTTCGTTAAAGCGGACGGTTCCTGAAGGCCGGACACGCATCACACCGCTTCGGCTTTTCCTCGCTCTGTGCATTGCCCCAGAGGTCACGCGCTTTCTCTTCGGCACACCCTTTGCACCAGGGAAACATGCGGACATTGCTGATGTAAAAGTTCTCAAAGGTTGTCTCGTCGTTGTTGATGTCAAACTGCTGCTTTCTCGACAGCTCTTCTGTATGTTCTGCAATCCAGGCCTTCTGCCCTTCGGTCGCCGGATACCCCGGTCCGCCGAGGACGTAATCCATATCGGCATGGAGATTTTCCGGTTCGCCTGGTTTGTGGAATCCTACAAATAAAATATAACCGCGGCGCAAAAGCTCCTGGATCGGCTCGTCCGTCTGGCCGTCCGAACCTAAAATCGCCCGCGCGGTCTGCGCATGAAAATTTTCTGTTTTGGGATAGAATTTCCCAGTTGGTGCTAAAAATCCATCTGCCATTTTCTTTTCTCCCATGTTCTCATTTGCTGTATGCTTTTCTATACCATAACCGATTTTTTCAAAACAGGCAAGGTTTGTTTTACTAGATTTTTTTTTTTATCTGTGCTATACTCTTTCCCGTGCATTTATGCAATCGGATTTTCCCGTCTTTTTGCGGGTGTCCGGACTGGTTCGTGAACTTCCCAGTATAAAAAACCAAGTATCTCAAAATTTTCATCAAAGGAGATTGGAAAATGAATGCAAGAAAACTGATCATCGACTGTGATCCGGGCATCGACGATTCTCTCGCCCTGATGCTTGCCGCGGCTTCGAAAGAGCTGGATCTTGTCGGCATCACCACAGTCAGCGGAAATGTACCCGCTTCTATGGGCGCTAAAAATGCCCTCAAAATTCTTTCTATGATTGGAAAACCAGATGTCCCGGTTTATGTCGGCGAGGAGACGCCTCTGGTCCGCGACTACGTGGACGCGATGGACACCCACGGCATGGACGGTCTCGGCGAATCGGGCTGGCCGGATGCCGAAGGCCTTACGCCAAACAAGGACGCTGTTTCTTTCCTGATCGAAACCTTAAAAACAACCCCTGATGTTACCATTCTTGCCCTCGGACCGATGACGAACCTTGCAAAAGTCATCTCCCGCGCACCGGAGTGCCTGACAAACCTGACGGCTCTTGTCTCCATGGGCGGAAGCTATAAGAGCCATGGAAACTGCTCCCCGGTTGCCGAGTACAATTACTGGTGCGACCCGGATGCCGCAGCCGAAGTATTCCGCGCGTTTTCCGAGCTGCCGCAGCTTGCAGGCAAAAAGCTTCATATGATCGGGCTGGATGTCACACGAAAAATTGTCCTGACGCCGAATCTTGTGGAATATATGAAATGCGTAAATCCAGGAGTCGGAACCCGCATTGAGGAGCTGACGCGCTTCTACTTTGATTTCCACTGGAAACAGGAAAAGGTCATCGGATGCGTGATCAACGATCCGCTCGCGGCCGCTTATCTTGTGGATCCGTCGCTCTGCAGCGGTTTTGATGCGTATACGCAGGTAGAAACCGGAGGCCTCTGCATCGGACAGACGGTTGTGGATGCCATGAATTTTTATCAGAAAGCACCGAACAGCCACATTCTGACGCAGGTCGATGTGCGCCGTTTCTTCCTGATGTTCTTTGAGCGCGTTCTCGGCGTGCCGCAGGAGGAATCCGCACCGGTTCTCGACCAGATTCTCACCGCACCGCCGGTCTTCCCACATGAGACGATGTTTCAGAAGGGAGGCGAGGCATGATGAATACTAACCGTACGTTAAAACTCACGACACTCGCGCTCTGCGGTGTCATCAATATTCTCGGCGGTACCATTGCTCTGCTGCTGCGTCTTCCGGTTTATCTGGACTCCATCGGAACAGTTCTGGCAGCCGCTCTGTTCGGACCTGCTGCAGGCCTCGTTCCGGGACTGATCTCCGGACTCATTTCCGGCATGACGAGTGATGTCTATGCGTTTTACTATATTCCGGTGCAGCTTGTCATCGGTCTCGTTGCCGGCCTTGTATTCCGCAGACTCCGCCCGTCCCATACGGCAGGATCCCGCAGCGAGAGTCTTTCCCTCCGCTCCATGGGCTGGAAGCTGTTTCCGGCAGCACTTGTGATCTCACTTCCGGGTACTGTGGTAAGTTCCACAATCACCGCGGTTGTTTTCGGTGGAATTACTTCCTCCGGCTCCACTGTGCTGGTGCAGCTGCTTCACAGCCTCGGTATGAATCTGACTCTCTCTGTCTGCGTTGTACAGGCCATGACAGACTTTGTGGATCGAATGATTGTCCTTGCAGTCGTCCTCGTGATTCTGCCCGCCGTTTCTTCTGCTTTCGGCAGTCTTTCTATGAGAAGCAGAAAATAATCTGTACCAATAGCACAAAGAATCCTGCAAAAAATTCACTTTCTTTTTTGCAGGATTCTCATATTTTGGCATAACAAGAACTCCGGAAAAAAGGGGAGGCTGCATCAGGAGCCATCCCTTTTCCGGAGTTTTTTATTTCTTCTTTAATAAAATCATTCACATGCGCGGATCCATACCTGCATTTCGCCCTCACCTCGGTTGTTCCACATATAATATGGAATCAGCTTCAGTTTCGTCTTTTCCTCTTCCTCTTTCTGATACAGATGATACAACGGCTGTTTTTCCGCATCGCCCAGCTTCATGCGACGTCCCTCGGCCGTTACGCTCACAAAGTGCTCGCCCAGCTCATCGGCTGCTTCTGCGGTTTTTTCACCATTCACACAGAGTTTTGTCAAATGCAGATTCTTTCCGTTGTCTGCTTCTTCCATACAGTAAACAACCGGTCCTCTTTTTACGGCAACACGGCCGGCGTCCTCGCGTACAAGCGGATTGGATGCCAAAAACTGGATTTCCATCGGGAAGTTCAGGCGGATCGTCTCACCCTTCGCCCATACTTTTGTCACATACAGATACCCGTCTTTTTCTTCCACTTCTGCGCCTTTTGGAATCTCTTTTTCATAAGAAGCACACCATCCCGGGATGCGGAATGCAAAGGTGTACGGCTCTTTGGTATCGCTCTCGCAGGTCACGGAAACATGGCCGTCCCACGGGAATTCGGAAGTGATGGATGATTTTACTTTTTCTCCTTCCACTGTTCCACCCATGTACAAGTGGACAAACAGGGTTGTGTCGTTTTCCGTGTATGCGTAAGATGCAACTGAGCTTACCGTTCTTGCCAGGTTCGGAGGGCAGCAGGCACAGCCGAACCATTTCTGACGGATCGGTTTTACATGGAATTTCCGCTCATCCTTGTGGCATGCCTCCGGCAGTACCTCCAGCGGATTGACATAGAAGAAGCTCTTTCCGTCGAGCGCCATTCCGGAGAGAACGCCATTGTAGAGGGCTAATTCCATCACATCCGCGTACTCTGCTTTTGCCTGAATCTCCAGCATGCGGCGAGCAAAGAACACAAGACCGATGGATGCACAGGTCTCTGCGTAAGCGGTATCGTTTGGCAGGTCATAGTTGAAAGAGAATGCCTCTCCTATATGAGTGGCACCGATTCCGCCGGTGACGTACATTTTCTGATGCACCATGTTGTTCCAGAGAGTTTCACAGGCTTTCAGCAGGCTCTCATCCTGCGTTGCCCTTGCCACATCCGCCATGCCGGAATAGAGATATACGGCGCGTACGGAGTGCCCCTGCACCTCATCCTGCTGACGCACCGGGCGGTTTGCCTGATTGTAGCTATATCGTTCCTCGCCCTCCGGGCAGGTCAGACCGCGCTCGATATCGTAATAGTATGGTTTTGTTCCGCGCTCGTCGATGAAGTATTTTGCAAGATCGAGATACTTCTGCTCGCCGGTCAGATCATAGAGACGCATCAGAGCCATCTCTGCAATTTCGTGACCAGGATAACCTGCTTTTTTACCCTCGCCGTGACCGAGTTTGCTGGCAATAAAGTCCGCGAAACGCTCTGCTGCTTTTAAGAGACGGTCTTTTCCGGTCGCCTGATAATAGGCTACGGCGCCTTCCGTCAGATGACCGAAGCAGTACAGCTCATGGTTGTCCTTAAGGTTTGTAAAAATCATATCCTGATCGTTGATCAGATAGTAGGTATCGAGGTATCCGTCTTCTCTCTGTGCTGCGCAGACAGCTTCAATTGCTTCATCTGCCGTTTTTTCCAGCTCCGGATCGGGATGCTGTGTCAGGGAGTACGCAACTGCCTCCACCCATTTGGTAAAATCGGTATCCTGGAACAGGAAGCCATAAAATCTTCCGTCCATTTTGCCATCCTTCGGCAGTGTCTCAAAAGTATCCAGCGGATATTTGATCTGAACAAATTTGTCTCCTTTTGCTTTCCGCTCTTTTTCAACTTCACCGGCGCGGCGGTAGTTCCGCATACAGAAGCTCGGTGCTGCTCCCGGAACATTGTCATTTAAGGCATTCCACTGATACGGAATTACTTCGGTGCGGACAAGCTCCATCTCTTTTTTCCAGAATGCATCAGTAACCTGGACTTTTGCCAGGGATAATGGTTTGCTGAAGTTTTTCTGATCCATTTTTTCGGTCTCCTTTTTCGTTGTCTTCCGCCGCCTCCTGGTTTGAAAAAGATATTTTCCTTGCTTTCAGGGATGGGAAGCGTTACACTTCTTTTGACGGCTGTTTTCCTGTTTTTCTATAGTTTTATTTTAGCAAAACGGACCGCCGTTTAAAATACAAGAATGTTTGAAAAGGTTTGAAAAAGTCATATGATCTCTGTTTTATTTCCAGATGCCGCCTGTTTTACCTACGACCTCTGCGGCAAATTCCAGTCCCCGTCCCCGGAGTGGATGCACCTGACACGGAATCTCGTCAATTTTGAACTGATGGTTGTGACGGAAGGAACGCTTTTTATCGCGGACGAACGCCGCTCTTACGAAGTCCATCCTGGCGAATATCTTCTTTTGCCTCCGACCGTCCATCAGCACGGCTCGAAAAAAGGAAGCTGCGCTTTCTACTGGCTCCATTTTATCCCTGGTATCCCATCCGCACCGATCATCGCTCCTTCTGACCCGACCGCCGGATCGGTTCTGGATGAGTTTCATGCTGCACCGCCATCCTCCTACCGCCTTGAGGACCTCGCTCCCGCCCAGCTTCCATCCAACTACCCCGAAACGTTATGCATCCCGCGCCAGGGAACGCTTTCCTCCCCGAACCGCGTCATCATCCTCATGAAGCAGCTCCAGGACACTTCCCTGCGTTTCCACAGCACGTTCCTCAACAACAGCCTGACTGCCGCTGTTCTCGGCGAAATCAACTGTCAGAGCCCCTTCTACCGCACCTACACTTCCGAAACGCAGCGGACGCAGATCCTGCAGGACATTATCAGCTACATCCAGTACCACAGCAGCGAGTCCCTCAAAGTCACCGAACTCGCCCGTTATTTCGGATACAACGACAAATACCTCTCCTCCCTCTTCCACGAGGGCACCGGGATGACGTTAAAACAATTCATCCTGAAATCCAAAACGGACAGCGCTATGGCCGAGCTGACGGACACAAATCACACGGTCTCTCAGATTGCTTATAATGTGGGATTTCAGGATGCGCATAATTTTTCCACGGCTTTCCGAAAACTCACCGGGATGACGCCGGGACAGTACCGGAAGAGTTATGGGAACCGGAAACTTTCTTTTGAATAGGACGGGAGGATACGACCCCCAGGCACCGCGGGGGGCGGACGCTCCGCTGCGCCTGGGGACCCATCTACGTTTTGGCGGACGGAAGTGATTTACTCAATGGATGGATTCACTTATTCTTTAGAAATTTACTGTTTCTTTTAGAAAATAGACATACTTTGCTCACATTTCTTCACTATACTATATCTCAGATAGTTGATGAACCACTCAAAACTATCTCCCCCCTCATTATGAAAGAGCAGCCCGCATATCCGCGGGCTGTTCTTATTTTTTGTCTTTTTGCACCCCACCTAACGTAAATGCCGCCTGCGGTCGGGGAAATATCCCGACCGCAGGCGGCCTCACAATCTACCGTGGAATCACATTACTCTTCCGCAGCTTCAATTGCTGCAGTCTCGATAATAAATTTCACGCTTCCATCCATTCCATTTGCCTTACCACTGTAAGAAGTATAAGCACATTTATCCGAATTCAGCGCCTGAATCCGATCCAGTACATCTCCCAGATCATCCTCAAAGGTACTCTTCAGCTTGCTGGTACCCTCTTCTTCAAACTTCTTCGTACCGTCAGCCAGTTCTTTCGCCCCATCGGACAGCTCGTCAATACCATCAACAACCTTGCTGCTTCCCGATTTCAGATCAGAAGCTCCGCTTGCCAGAGAAGAAGTTCCATTTGCCAGTGTAGAAGCTCCGCTCGCCAGCGTAGATGCTCCGCTTGCCAGCGTAGAAGCTCCGCTGTTCAGTTCAGAAGCTCCGCTTGCCAGGGAAGAAGTTCCATTTGCCAGTGTGGAGGCTCCGCTTGCCAGCTGGGATGCTCCGCCTGCTACCTGAGAAGCACCGCTTCTTAAGCTTCCGCTGTTTGCAGAAAGTTTTGCAGATCCATCGCTTAACTGGCTTCCCAGCTGTCCAAGACCTGCGGTCAGCTGTGTCGTGCCGCCCTGCAGAGTCGTAACACCCTCAACCAGAGCCGGTGCATTTGCTTTCAGCTGGCTTGCGCCGGAAAGCAGCGTATCATTGTAAGCACTCAGCTGAGTAAATCCTGCGTTCAATGCATTGATGCCTGCTGTTGCTTTTGCAAAACTCTCATTTGTGCTGCTGTACAGCTGGCTCACACCTGCGGACAGAGTATCGATGCCCTTGTACAGAGTGCTTCCGCCTGCATCAAGCTGTGCCACACCTGCGGTCAGTTTCTGCATTGCACCAAGATTCTGCTCAACAACTGCTTTATTATCGGTGATGGTCTGCATCTGTTTCTTCATGGTCTCAAGCTGCGGCATCAGAGCTGCAACCGTCTTCTGCAGATCACTGTATCGGCTCTTGATGTCGCTCATCTTCTGCTGCATTGCTGCAAGACCGGAGAGATCCGGGCGCTCGATTTCGAAGTTCAGTTCCGGAAGGGTAATCTGCGGAGCTGTAACCGGAGTAACCGAAACGGTTCCGGCGGAAGCGGAAACGCTGACACTTCCGATCTGGTTTCTTGCTTTACTTAAGGAATCGGCAAGCTCTGTATTTCCAGCGCTCTTAGCTGCGGAAATCTGTGCATCCAGTGTAGCTGCTGCTGCAGAGAGCTGATCATTTGCCTGTTTTGCTGCATCGGCGGATGCCTGGCTTGCTGCTGTATCAGCTGCGCTCTGTGCTGCTGCTGTTGCTTCCTGGTTCAGCTGTGCTGCTGCTCCGTCTGCCCATGCCTGAACCTGTGCTGCCATCTGGGTTCCCATCTGCGTTGCCTGATTCGTGATCTGTGCCTCCAGACCGCTTAAGTAGCTCTCAAGTCCTTTGGACAGCGTATCCATCTGGCTCATCAGCTCGTTGCCGTTTGTCATCATGCTGTTGACAGATCCTGCGATTGTGGTGTTCAGAACCCCGGAGAGTGCCTCGGTCTCGGAGATCAGGGTAGAACCGGTGCTGGTCATACCGTCTACCATCGTCAGAAGGCTCTGTACATCGGTGCTCTGCAGCTGCTCGTTCAAACTGGTCAGTCCTTCGGAGAGTTGTTTTGCTCCTGCTAAAATATCATTCTCATCTTTTCCGTCGAGTGCTGCGTTCAGTGTTGCGATTGCACTGTTTACCTCGGTCAGGCCGTCTGCCAGAGGCTGAAGCTGCTCAGCGCCTGCTGCAAGCTGTTTCTCGCCTGCTACATAAGAAGCAACGCCGTCGGACAGCTGTGTTGTTCCGTCGGTGTACTGTTTTACGCCTGCAACGACTTTATTCACACCGTTTACATACTCGGTTACGCTTCCAGTCAGCACACCGTTCTTTCCAAGATACGTCTGGATTGCTTTATTCAGGGTATCAGCGCCCTCGGTGTAGGAGTTTACGCCGCTTGCCAGGGAAGAAGCTCCGCTGCTTAAGGTGGATGCTCCGTTGGACAGGGTAGCTGCTCCGCTGTTTAAGGTAGAAGCTCCGCTGTTCAGAGTAGAAGTTCCGTTTGCCAGAGTCGATGCTCCGCTTGCCAGTGTGCCGGCTCCGCTTGCCAGTGTGCCGGCTCCGCTGTTCAGCTCGTCAGCGCCGTCTTTTAACGTTCCGATACCGTCATCCAGCTCTTTGTAGCTGTCTTTTAAAGTATCCACACCATCGGAGAGTGCCTTGGAACCGTCAACCAGTTCCATTGCAGCATCCTCAAGATCACTCAGTGCATCCTTCAGATCATCGTATCCGGTGATGTTGTCGGTATCGATGGTGTCGAGAACATCGTCAAGTGCAACGGTGAAGGTAGAATCCAGAGAGAAGTTCTCCACATCTGCAGTGATCTCCAGGCTTTCCGGCAGTTCGAAATCGCTGTCACCGGATACCAGATCTTCAAGGGAATCGGAATTTAATCCCAGGCTTTCCTGCAGGCCCGGCATACCAAATCCGATTACGATGTTTCTGCTTCCATCGGAAATGACTTTACCATTGTCGATCTTGACATTGGAGAAAGTATCCTGCGGAAGAATCATTCCGGTCATCAGGACGAATGGGGTGTACATCGTCTCTTTCTTGCCATTGATGTCAACCGTTGTCTTTGTGTTGTTTGTATAGTCAACTTTGATTTTCAGTTTTCCGCTCTTTCCGGCCAGGTCATCCGGTTTGATTTCCTTGCCGTCCAGATAATAGGTGAACTTCACGGAAACCGGAGGTTCTTTTGTGGTTGTTCCCTGATAATAGATATCCTCGCCGTCTGTCTGCCAGGTCAGCTCGTTTCCGCTCTGGGTGAACTCCTCGTCGCCCTTTACGTTTTTGATGTCCTTCAGTTCACTCTCATCTTTCAGGTTCTTTTCCGTTCCTGCGTTCTTCAGCCAGTTGGATACGGTGATCTGATCTTCCGATCCGTCTGCATTTGCATTTACATATACGGTTTCTTCTTTGGAAACCGCTGCGTCCTCTCCTGTCGCTGCATAAACCGGAGCAGCTCCCATAACAGCAGCCATACCAACAGCAAGACCAGACATCATCTGTTTTCTCAGTTTTCTGTTTCTATTCATTGTGATAAACTTCCTTTCTGTGGTTTTTATAATGGTTTTTTATGATGAAATCCAGGATCATAAGAGAAGTAAAACCCGCTCGGAGTAAGATACTGCGGGATACTGTTTCCCTCAGATCGAGGATGTTTTTCCTATGCCTTTCAATCATCTAATGTTATAACGCAAAAATGACTCTTAGTCAACATTAAATACTGCACAAAATTGACGATCGGTCATTTTTTTCTTCGTGCATAGTCACAAAAATGAGAAAATTAGTCATTTTCCCTTTGACAGTTTCCATGTATTCTAACTATAATTGTAGTTAAGTAAATGACACATGATGTGATATTTTTCAGGAAAGGAGACTCTCTGTGGGAAAAATTGACAACAACAAACAAATGAAACGTGAGTCCCTTCTGGACTCTGCTTTCTCACTTTTTATCAACAACGGCTTCAGTAAAACATCCATTTCGGATATCGTGAATAACGCCGGCGTTGCAAAAGGTACCTTCTATCTTTATTTCAAAGATAAGTACGATATTCGGAATCATCTGATTGCACATAAGGCGAGTCAGGTATTTCAGGCCGCCTACTCAGATCTGCTGCGCCACCCGGATATCCATGATTTTGAAGAGCAGGTGCTTTTTATCACCGACAATATCCTCGACCAGTTTGCCGCCAACCACAGCCTCGTGACGCTTATTTCCAAGCATCTGAGCTGGGGATTCTTCAAAAATTCTCTTACCTTTGCTCCGTTTGCCGACACGCCGGCCATCTACACTATCTATGAATCTCTGCTCTCTCATGCAGCATATACGTATCGTTCACCGGAGCTGATGTTCTATATGATTCTGGAGCTTGTAAGCGGTACAAGCTACAACGCTATCCTGTACCAGCAGCCGGTTCCGCTTGAAGAACTAAAACCGGAGCTTTACGCTGCCATCTGTGGCATTTTCAAACAGTTCCGGATCCGTAAGAAACGAAAAAACGCGGAAAATGCAGGCGCGGATCCCGCCTCACTGTTCTCGTAGAAAAGAAAGAATCCTGCTACGGCAGGATTCTCCGCTTAAACTTATGCAAAAAAACTGGTTTTATTATACTCTAACACTTTACTGCACACAAGAAAAACATTACCTTTTAGCGTTAAAAGGCAAAAAAAGAACAGCAACTGTGCCCAAAGTTCCAGTGATGTGTATCAAAAACGGAAATGGACTTTCGGCAGATATATTTTCTTCTGTTTCTCTGTCTTCAGGATCAGATGGAGGAACTGACAAAACAGACACAGACCCGCAATGATAAGATGCAGCTGATGATGGAACAGATCGTGCTGTCCAATAAGAGCAGCCAAAAAGAAAAAAACAGATCGGCAAAAAGAATGAAAACAGCTTCCAGATGCCATATCCAGATGTTACCGCTTTGTGCCTGAAAAGTCGAAGTTGAGGAACATCATATTTTGGAGATCTGAAGATCGCAGGGTGCTGGGTACATTACAGGCGCAAGTTCCATGAGGCACTGGAGGTCATACCGAAAGATCTGAGGAAACAGTCTGTTTTGTACCTCATCATGAACCCGATCCGTGCGATTTACCGGGAGGAAGGAAAGCTTTCCGGTCTTTCATCAGACGAACGGACTGCCCATCGACTTTTACATAATAAATTCCGCTGATCCATTTAGATTCCTGCAGCGCTCCGTTCTTATCCATGTAATACCATTTTCCACCGATCTTCTGCCAGCCAGTCTGCATTTTGCCGTTTTTGTTCAAATAATACTTTGTGTTTTCTATGGCGGCCTTCACATCCACATCCGCAGAGGTATTGCTAGAACAACGGCTGCTACCGCTGAAGTTCCCCGTAATAATTCATTTTTTCTTACACTTTTTATGGGTTGCAAGTAAAATTATCAGTATGTAATATATCATACTATACATTTCTTAAAATTACTATTTTTATTTGCACAGATGGTAAAAAAGCCGGCAGCGATCCTTTCCATTCAGGATCACTGCCGGCTTTTCAGCTTTCTCTTTAGTTTTTAAACGAATGAATCGGTGCCGGGATTCTTCCTGTTCTGTTGACGAATGCCTCGCAGGAGAAGTTGTTGACCGGCATGATCGGTGCATAGCCGAGGAGGCCGCCGAATTCTACGGTCTCGCCCACGCCTTTTCCGATGACCGGGATCAGGCGGACTGCCGTTGTTTTCTGGTTGACCATACCGATGGCAAGCTCATCTGCGATGATTCCGGAGATGGTCGATGCTTTCGTGTCTCCCGGGATGGCGATCATATCAAGACCTACGGAGCAGACACAGGTCATTGCCTCGAGTTTTTCAATGGTCAGTGCGCCGTCGTTGACTGCGTTGATCATACCCTGATCCTCAGAAACCGGGATGAATGCGCCGGAGAGACCGCCGACATAGGAAGATGCCATAACACCGCCCTTTTTCACCTGATCGTTCAGAAGCGCCAGCGCCGCTGTCGTTCCCGGTGCACCTGCGTGCTCGAGGCCGATCTCCTCAAGGATATCCGCAACGGAATCTCCGATCGCCGGAGTCGGTGCCAGGGAAAGGTCAATGATACCAAACGGAATGTTCAGCCGCTTGGAAGCCTCCTGTGCAACGAGCTGGCCGACACGCGTTACCTTAAATGCGGTCTTCTTGATCGTCTCGCAGAGTACCTCAAAGTTCTCGCCACGTACTTTTTCCAGAGCATGTTTGACAACACCAGGACCGGAAACGCCGACATTGATGATGGCATCCGCCTCGGTTACGCCGTGGAAAGCGCCTGCCATGAACGGGTTGTCGTCCGGTGCATTGCAGAAAACAACGAGTTTTGCGCATCCAAGGCAGTTATTCTCTTTGCTTGCCTCCGCCGTCTTCTTAATGATCTCACCCATCAGTTTGACAGCATCCATGTTGATACCGGTTTTGGTGGAGCCAAGGTTGATGGAACTGCAGACAAAATCCGTAACAGCCAGTGCCTGCGGGATAGAACGGATCAGAAGCTCATCTGCTGTCGTCATACCTTTGCTTACCAGAGCGGAATAGCCGCCGAGGAAATTGACGCCGACTTCTTTTGCCGCACGGTCCAGAGTCTGTGCAATCGTCACGAAATCCTCCGGCGTTCTGCAGGCTGCTGCGCCGACTAAGGCAATCGGGGTAACGGAAATTCTCTTGTTTACAATCGGAATACCGAACTCGCCCTCGATCTCCTCACCTACGGAAACCAGATTTCTGGCAGTCGTCGTGATTTTGTCGTAGATTTTGCGGTTCAGCTTGTCAAGATTGGAGTCGATACAGTCCATAAGACTGATTCCAAGGGTAATGGTACGAACGTCCAGATTCTCTTTTTCGATCATCTCGTTCGTTTCCTTTACTTCAAACAGATTTATCATGTCGTTTTTCTCCTTCGCTTTAGATACGGTGCATCATATTGAAAATATCTTCATGCTGGCAGCGGATGACAACGCCGATGGAACTTCCAAGCTTCTCCAGATCTTTTGCAAGCTCTGCGTTGGATTTCTCGCTCTTGGAGACGTCCGTTACCATCATCATGTTGAAATATCCCTGCACAATCGTCTGAGAAATGTCTTCGATGTTTACCTGGTTCTCTGCCAGATAATTACATACCTTTGCGATAATGCCCACGGTGTCCTTGCCTACGACAGTGATAATTGTCTTCTTCATGTTTCCATTCTCCTTTTTCTGGTTTTATGTCAAAGCCCCGGAAAAACCGGTAATGGCGGCCTTGCGAAAAACATGGTATGTAGCTCTAAAAATGTATATTTAAACCTCAATTAACGGTGATACTTCGCTTCTTTTAGCGACAGCGAGATGAAAATCACCCGAGTGATACGGATTATCACCCGTTGTGACCTCGCAGGCCACGGTTTCAAAGGCCAGTGCCTCATAATTATTTTCCTTGCTCAGATGGCCGAGCAGCACTTCCTGCAGATTGTCGTGCAGAATCTCGCAGAGGAGATGGCCTGCCGCCAGGTTTGATAAATGGCCTTTCGCCCCGGCGATCCGCTGTTTTAACGGATACGGGTACGGTCCGACCGCAAGCATGTTCTCGTCGTGATTTGCCTCTAACAAAACGGCATCCAGCCCGGTCAGATTCTGAACCGTGTAATCGCTGTAAACGCCAAGATCCGTCGCAATCGCAATCGATTTCCCGCCGGATTCCATGCGGTAGCCGACCGGCTCTGCCGCATCGTGGGAGATCGTAAACGGATGTACGGCGATATCACCCAGCGTAAACGTGTCATCCGCGTGAATCGTGTGGAAAATCCCCTCCGGGAACTTTCCAAGGCTCTTCGTCTGCTGCATCGCCTGAATTGTTCCATCCGTTGCGTAAATCGGAATACCATACCGGCGCGCCAGCACGCCAAGGCCCTGGATATGATCGGAATGCTCATGTGTCACGAGAATGCCGTCCAGCTCCTTCGCGCTGCGGTCGAGAACAGCCAGTCCCGCCTCCACGCGCTTTCCGCTGATGCCCGCATCGATCAGAAGGCTTGTGGTCTCGCTTCCCGCGAAAATGCAGTTTCCGCTCGAACCACTTGCAATACTACAAAGTTTCATATTTTTTCATCCTATGGTCTAACTGTTTTTTTGTTTCCTCAAAATCGCCGCTGTTGTCGATTTCAAAATCGCAGTGGCTGCTGAATTCATCCTCGGAAAGCTGATTTGCCATGATTTCGCGAACTTTCTTCTCGGAATAGCCGCGTCCTTCGATCAATCGCTCCTTCCGGACTTCTTCATCCGCATAAATATACCACAGTTCATCACAAATTTCATCATATTTTTCTTCGATTAAGAGTGCGGCCTCCACAAAGACGTATTCCGTCCCTGCTTTTTCCGCGGCTGCAATGGCTTTTTTGATATACCGTTTTACCGCCGGATGAACGATCGCATTCAGGGCTTTTAACTTTTCTTCGTCCTGAAAAACGATCTCAGCAATCCGTTTCCGGTCAAGTTCGCCGGTCTCTGTGGTGATCTGTCTGCCGAACAGCTTCACAATCTCTCCATAGCATTCGCCGCCCGGCAGCATCACAAGGTAACCTGCCTCGTCCGCCTGGATCACCGTTGCATCATAATTCTGTCCAAGGTACGTGAGTACTTCGCTTTTTCCGGCGCCCACGCCGCCTGTAATTCCAAAAACTTTCATTCTTTTGTATCCTTTCGCTCCTGGTATGAGTGCACTATTTCGCCTCGTACCAGTTGTTTCCTGTGTGCATATCGATCTCGAGTTTGACAGCCAGATGTGCTGCCCCGGTCATCTCCTCTTCCAGGATCTGTTCTGCCTTTTCGAGCTCGTCTTCCGGCACTTCCAGCAGCAGCTCATCGTGTACCTGAAGAAGAAGTCTGGTCTTTAACTGCTCCTCTTTCAGCCGTTTCGCCACGCGGATCATCGCTATTTTAATAATATCCGCCGCCGTTCCCTGGATCGGCGCATTCATCGCAACGCGCTCGCCGAATGACCGCTGCATAAAGTTGCTCGATTTCAGCTCCGGCATCGGCCGTCTGCGTCCGAACATCGTCACGGAATAGCCTTTCTCTTTGGCATCCTCTACGCAGCGGTTCAAAAACTCATGGATACCCGGATACGTCTCGAAATACTGCTGGATATAGGCCTCTGCCTCTTTCCGGCTGATGCCGAGATCCTGGCCCAGACCGAACGAACTGATACCGTATACGATACCGAAGTTGACCGCCTTCGCATTTCTTCTCTGCAGCGGTGTTACCTCTTCAAGCGGCACATGGAACACTTTCGATGCCGTCATGCGGTGGATATCCTCCGCCTCGCGGTACGCCTCGATCAGGTTTTCATCGCCCGACATATGGGCCAGCACGCGGAGCTCAATCTGGGAATAGTCGGCATCCAGAAAGACACAGCCAGGCTTTGGCACGAAGGCTTTCCGGATCAGACGGCCAAGCTCCATCCGCACCGGAATGTTCTGCAGATTCGGATCGGTACTGCTGATGCGGCCGGTCGCGGTGATGGTCTGGTTAAATGTCGAATGGATTCTTCCATCTTTCCCGATCACGGCCTGCAGACCGTCGGCGTACGTCGATTTCAGTTTGGCAAGCTGGCGGTACTCCAGAATATCGGCAACGAGTTTGTGATCCGGTGCGAGCTTTTCGAGCACATCGGCGGCGGTGGAATAACCCGTCTTGGTCTTTTTGCCGCCCGGAAGCTGCAGCTTTTCAAACAGAATCACGCCGAGCTGCTTCGGGGAATTGATGTTGAACTCCTCGCCGGCCTCCTCGTAGATCTGTGCCTCCAGCTCTCCGATCCGCTCCGCCAGCTCAGCTCCGTAAACGGAAAGTGCTTCTTTTTCTGCGGCGATTCCATCCGCTTCCATCTGACGGAGCGTAAACACCAGCGGAATCTCCACATTCCGGTACAGATCCCACATGCCCTGCTCCTTCAGCAGCTTTTCCATGTTTTCCTGTGCGGCAAATACAGCATACGCCTGATAACCTGCATACGACTCCTGCTGTTCCGGCGTCATCTTTCCTGCGGCCGGAATCTTGCTTCCGCCGAAGATCTCTTCCACTGCCGGCACATAGCGGTGTACGTACTCTTTTACGATATCATCGTACGAATACTGTGATTTCAATGGATTTAATAAATACGCGGCAATTCCGGCATCAAACAGATGGGCTTCATCGGCGTCCGGCATATCCTTCAGAAATTCTTTTCCGTCCATGACGCAGAAAACCGGAATCTGCTTCTGCAGCTCAGTCAATTTTTCTTTTAAATAATCTCCGGTCAGGAAACCTTCTGCTGGGAAGTAAACAACATCCGGCTCTCCGCTTCCATACGCAACTGCCATACCGACAAGTGAACGGCTCCGATCTGCCATCGGTCCGTCCTTCGGGGTTTCTTCTGTCAGAAGAGCGGCTCCTGCCTTCTCCTCCTTCGCGATGGTTCCAAAGAGTTCTTCCGCCTCGGAAAAATCCGTTACGGTGCGCAGAAAGACGGCATCCTCTGGTTCTGCATTCGTCTCCTCGAAGCGGCCCAGCAGGTTTTTAAACTCCAGACGTTTGAACATCTCATACGCTTTTGGTGTATAAAAATTCGAGAGTGCCGCTTTTTCACGGTCGAGCTCCACCGGCGCATCGGTATCAATCGTTGCAAGTTTTTTGCTTAATTCCGCCAGATCATAATGATCACGCATCGCCTCTTTTGCCTTGTTCGGTTTGATCTCCTCGAAATGTGCATGCGCATTTTCCAGTGTCTCGTACTGCAGCAGGATTTTCGTCGCGGTTTTCTCGCCGACACCCGGCAGACCCGGGATATTGTCTGCGGTATCGCCCATCAGCGCTTTCAGATCGATGATCTGTTTCGGGAGAAGACTGTATTTTTCCAACACCTCTGCCGTGTGGTAATTTTCAATCGTCGTCACACGCTTTACGGTCTTTGGAATCCGGATCAGAATGTGGTCCGTTGCAAGCTGCAGCAGGTCGCGGTCTCCGGATACGATCGTAACTTCCATCCCTTCCGCCTCGCATTTGCGGCCGAACGTTCCTAAGATATCATCCGCCTCATAGCCCTCTTTTGTGACAATCTCAATGTCCATTGCTGCGAGCACTTCCTGGATCACCGGGACCTGTTCGCGCAATTCCTGCGGCATCGGCTTTCTCGTTCCCTTGTATTGGTCATACATTTTGTGGCGGAATGTCGGTGCATGGAGGTCAAACGCCACGGCAAGATACTGCGGCTGCTCCTCATCGAGAATTTTAAACAGAATATTCAGGAATCCATATACGGCGTTCGTGTGCAGTCCTTCTGCATTGGACAGATCCGGTACGCCGTAAAAAGCCCGGTTCAGAATACTGTGTCCGTCCAGTAATACGATTTTATCACTCATAATAATCCTTTCAGCCAGGGTAATTCTATCACTTCAAAATAGTGCAGAGCCAGGAGCACCAGAAACAGAACGAGAATCAGCATCAGCACCCGGAAAAACGTATCTTTGTACCGGCGGTGTCTCGCTTCTTCCTCTTTTTTCTCCAGATCGCGTTCCAGAAGTCCTGTCAGATTGTAGGAATCGGGCGCGTCATCCTCGAAATATGCCATCGCACGGTTCACAATAAAATATGTCTCCAGTTCCTCGTGGCATGTATGGCATTTCCGGATATGGGAAATAAACGGTTCCATCTCTTTCTCCGGCATATTTCCCTGCACGTATGGCTGTATTAATTTTTCTGCTTCTTTACAGTCCATAAAATCCTGCTCTCCTTTTGTATCCGGCCAGTGTTTTCCTCTGGCCGTTTTTTCTGCTATCTACCATCATACACTATTTTCTCATAATTTAAAAGAGACAACCCGCCGAAAATGGGTTGTCTCTTGTTCTCTTATAAGATAACTGTTTTCTAGTGGATTTCCATTATGCACGGACAATGTTCGGGGTCTCTTTTCCTGCCTCGAAATCCAGTGCATTCTGCAGTGTGGTCTCTGCAATCGCACGCAGTGCTTCCTCGGTGAAGAATCCCTGATGTGAAGTGATCATAACGTTCGGGAAGGACAGGAGACGTGCTGTGGTGGAGTGCTCCAGAATCTCATCGGAACGGTCCTCGAATACGTTCGGGGTTTCCTCCTCGTATACGTCAAGGCCGACGCCGAAGAATTTTCTTGCACGGATTCCCTCGATCAGGTCGTCTGTCTTTACCAGACCTCCGCGGGACGTATTGACCAGGATCACGCCGTCTTTCATCTTTTTGATGCTCTCGCGGTTGATCATGTGGTATGTGCTGTCCATCAGCGGGCAGTGCAGGGAGATCAGATCACTCTGTGCCAGCAGTTCATCAAGAGTTACGTACGTAACAAAATCTTTTAAGGATTCATTCTGGTATACATCGTAAGCAATGACTTTCATGCCGAAACCGCGGCAGATTCTTGCCATAGCCGCACCGATTTTTCCGGTTCCGACGATTCCGGCGGTCTTCTGATAGAAGTTAAATCCCATCAGTCCGCCCAGACTGAAGTCGTTTTCTCTTACTTTCGTATATGCTTTGTGCATGTGGCGGTTTACCGTCATGGCCAGTGTCATCGCATGCTCAGCTACAGCCTCCGGGGAGTAACCCGGTACACGGCGTACATCAATGCCGTATTTTGCAGCTGTCTTTAAATCTACGTTGTTGAAGCCTGCGCAGCGCATCAGGATCAGCTTGACGCCTGCCTCATGCAGTGCTTCTACGGTTTTTGTTCCGACATCGGAGTTTACGAAGGCGCACACGGCATCGTAGCCCTTTGCCAGGGAAGCGGTTCTTGCAGCAAGGCCGGTTTTTAAATATTCCACTTCAATTTCTGGAAACTGCTCTTTGGTTCGGTCGAAAGATTCTCTGTCGTAGCTCTGGGTATCGTAAAATAAAATTTTCATAATGTTTTTCCTCCTCGCTTTGCGGTCATCTTATTGTTCCCGCTTACAGGTATTACTATACTTCATTGTTAAAACTTTGTCAATGTATTATTTGTTAAAATTTTATCAATTAGTAAATTTATTTTCAACATCTTTCACAACAGTACAAATTTACTGGATCACCTCGTCCAGGAACCGGGACGGCTCGACTTTCTTTTCAAACCGTTCCTCCACATAACAGAGCGTCAGCTCTTTCCGGGCGCGCGTCATTCCGACGTAGAACATCCGCCGCTCCTCCTCGATCGCCTCCGCAAGGACTGCTTTCTGATACGGCATTACGCCCTCGTTGACGTCAAGAAGATAGACCTTGTCGTACTCGAGTCCCTTGACGCTGTGCAGGGTGGAAACCATAACTCCTTCCGCACTCTCTGCGCGCTGCTTCTGTTTTTCCTTCATCTTCTGCTGGTATTCCTCAATATGTGCAAACCAGCCCTCGATGCTTTTCTGGCTCTTTGCCGCCTCCTGCAGCTCGTCCAAAACGGAAATCAGATCATCCTCTTTCAGATGTCGGTATGCAGCATATTCCTTCACATACTGTTCATAGCCGATCGCATAGCGGATGTAATTGACCGCGCCGAACGGCGATAAATGCGTCAGTGTCGTGATATCCTGCTCCAGTTTGCGGATCCGCTGGCACATCCAGTCTTTTTCTTCGTAATATTCCAGAAGTGCATCGAACGAAACAGTCGCCTCCTCAAAGGCATCCCGCGACAGATAACGGTTCGGGCGGTTGGCAATCTTTAAAAACTCGCCGCGCTTCCGGCTTCCCATCGCAAGATTCAGATACGTCAGCAGATCTTTCGCAATCCAGTGGTCATAGAGATCCGGCAGGGCATCCCGCATCTGGAACGGGATCTGTGCTTCCATCAGTTCCTCTACTGCTGTCCGGCAGCCAAGATTCGTGCGGAACAAAAGCGCCATCTCTTCATATGGACAGCCGTTTTTCTCCGCCTCCCGCAGCTCCTCGGCAACGGCACGCATCTCCTCGCGCGGGTTCTTATATCCCCGGATTGCAACCGGAGCGCCTTTCTCGTTGTCGGTGGAAATCGCCTTTTCATACCGCTTTTTGTTGTGGTGGATCAGGCATTGGGACCGCTTCACGATAAATTCCGTACTACGGTAATTTTTATCGAGCACTACCTGCGCCGCGCCCGGGTAATCTTTCGGAAAATTCAGCATGATCTCCGGCTTGGCCCCGCGGAACTGATAAATCGACTGATCGTCATCCCCGACAATAAAGAGGTTATTTTCCGGCAGCGCCAGCATCCGCACAATCTCATACTGCACGGGGCTGATGTCCTGAAACTCGTCAATCAGGATATACTGAAATTTCTGCTGCCAGGCGCAAAGGACCTCCGGCCGCTCCAGAAAGAGACGTTTGCACTGCACCATCAGATCGTCGAAATCGAGTTTTTTGTTCTCCTTCCGCCATTTCTCATACGCCTCATAGATTTCGCGGAACTTTTCCTGCGGCATACAGGCGGAATAGTAATGTTCCAGCGGGATCTGATTGTTCTTCACAGTGCTGATTTCGCGCGCCAGATTTTCCTCGAGATCCTCTTCCTCCAGGTCTCTGGCATAGTGGTTGACCAGCTCGCGCATCAGCCGCTTTTTCTCTTCCTCGCTTAAAATATTGTTGCCGGACATGCGGTACGTATGGCGCAGAATCGCGTAGAATACCCCGTGGAACGTTCCAAAGGTGACCTGGGTACTCGTCTTTCCCATCGCCTTCAAATACCGCTCCTTCATCTCTTTTGCCGCCGCACGCGTAAATGTTACGACAAGAATACGAGAGGCGGAAATGCCGCTCGTTACAAGCTGGCAGGTCCGCCCCGTAATCACTGCGGTTTTCCCCGACCCCGGTCCGGCAAGGACCATCATGGGGCCGGTGGTATGCATCACCGCTTTTTTCTGTGAATTATTATATATCATTTGGATAATTTCTCAATCGCTTTGTCGATGCGGGCAAGAGACTCCTCTTTTCCCAGAACCTCAAGGATTTCCGTTGCGCCGGCCGGTGTCATCTGTTTTCCGGAAAGAGCGGTACGGATCGGCCACATAATATAACCGGTCTTGTATCCTTTTTCTTTTCCGAATGCGCTGAGCATCTCAAAGAGAGCATCATTGCTGAAATCTTCCTGCGCTGCCAGCAGCGGTTTTACTTCCTGAAGAAGTGCAAGGGAGGTCTCCTCGTTTGTCTTCATCTTTTTGTGCGTGTACATCGAAGCGTCGTACTCCGGAACTTCCTCGAAGAAGTCGATGAGGTCTGCAATATCCGGGAATACTTCGATTCTTGTTTTTACCATGGCTGCAATTTTCTTAAAATCGAGCGGACGGTGGATTGTCTTCTGGATATACGGAAGCGCCATCTCATAGAACTTCTCGTCGTCCATTGCCTTCATGTACTCGCCGTTCATCCAGCGGAGTTTTGTCATATCGAAAACGGCCGGAGATTTGCTGATGTGGTGGTAATCGAAGATTTTTACCAGCTCCTCGAGAGAATAGATCTCGCGGTTTCCTTCCGGGCTCCATCCAAGAAGGGCTACGAAGTTGACAATGGCATCTTTTAAGAAGCCCTGATCGATCAGGTCTTCATAAGAAGAATGGCCGCAGCGTTTGGACAGCTTCTGATGCTCCTCGTTGGTGATCAGCGGACAGTGTACGTAAACCGGAACTTCCCAGCCGAATGCCTCGTAAATACGGTTGTATTTCGGGGATGAGGACAGATACTCATTACCGCGTACAACGTGGGTTACACCCATCAGATGGTCGTCGATGACGTTTGCGAAGTTGTAGGTCGGATATCCGTCGGATTTGATCAGAATCAGGTCTTCCAGCTCCTCGTTGTTTACGGTGATGTCTCCGTAGATCTCATCGTGGAAGGTTGTGGTTCCTTCGGTCGGCATATTGAAACGGATGACGTACGGTTTGCCGGCTGCCAGATTGGCCTCTACTTCCTCTTTGGAAAGACCAAGGCAGTGTTTGTCGTAGATCGAGATTTCTTTTCCGCCTACGTTACGCTTGCACTGGCTCAGGCGCTCTGCGTCACAGAAGCAGTAATAAGCGTCACCCTGCTCTACCAGCTGTTTTGCGTATTTCAGGTACAGACCTGCTGCATTACGCTCGCTCTGTACGTACGGGCCGCAGCCGCCGTCTTTGTCCGGTCCCTCGTCGTGTACCAGGCCGGTCTCTTTTAAGGTACGGTAGATGATATCAAGTGCGCCTTCCTGGAAACGCTCCTGGTCGGTATCCTCGATACGGAGCATAAAGGTTCCGTCATCGTGTTTTGCGATCAGATACGCATACAGGGCAGTACGCAGATTTCCTACATGCATCCGGCCTGTCGGGCTCGGTGCAAATCTTGTTTTTACATTGCTCATTTTTCTTTTCTCCTGATTTCTGGTTTTTCTGGAACAATCCTTTTGTCTGTTCCCTTCCACCATTTATTTAGAATGGAAAACAGCCCGGCGTTTCTTCCGAGCTGCACCATCCTTCCACTTTTGCCAGCGGCAATGCTCTTTTTCAGACCTCTACGCCGTGCTGTTTCAAATATTCCATAAAGTCGCCGACGGTAGAAAGGTCTGTCAGTTCGTCGGTGTCGATTTCAATTCCGTACTCGTCTTCTAATGCCATAACCATCTCGTAGAGATCCAGGGAATCTGCACCCAGGTCATCTTTAAAAGAAGTATCTTCGTTGATGCTGTCTGCATCACAGTTGAGCTGTTCTACTAAAATTTCTTTTATCTTTTCTAACATTGTTCTGCTCCTTCCTGCCTCTACCCGGCAGCCAGTATTTCTTTCGAAAAAAGTGTATCTGTTATTCCGGCATTTGTCAATAGATTTTTCTACTTTTACTGTTCTTCCGCCTGCGCCTCTCCTTCTCCGCTCTTTCCATCCTTGAACACAATAAAGCGGGAGACGCACAGGGCAATGCTGATTTCCGTCAGGATAAAGAGCACCGATGTTCCTCCGTAACTGATAAATGGAAGGGTAATTCCCGTTGCCGGCATCAGTTTCAGAACAACGCACAGGTTCAGAATAACCTGAATGGAAATATGTGCAAAAACGCCGCTCACCATCAGCATTCCATACGCGTCCGGCGCATTCTGTGCAACCACAAACAGACGGTACAGCAAGTAGCCAAACAGCAGCAATACAAGAAGCGCGCCAAATATTCCAAGCTCCTCGCAGATGATCGAGAAGATCATATCGTTCTGTGCTTCCGGAATTGTTGTAATCTTCTGCGTACTGTTGCCAAGTCCTTTTCCGAGAAATCCACCGGAGCCAATCGCATAAAGTCCCTGCAGAATCTGATAGCTGCCTCCGGAAAGCCATTCATAGATACGGTTCGACCGGAAGTCACCGCCTATTCTTTCAAAGATCTGCAGATTATTTTTTAAAATGATAATCGCAAAAACGCCAATTACCGCCGCGCCCGGAATCACACGCGCATAAAATTTTACCTCCGGGTCCGCCAGAAACAAAATGACGCAGGCGATGAGTCCCAGAATAATGGCGGTACTCAGGTTGTCCGTCAGAATCCACGCAGCCAGCGCCTGCAGCACGCCAAGTCCGAGGACAATTGCTTTTGCGCGGATGGTACGCATATTTTTTCCCATCTTCAGGATAATGTATGGCAAATACAGAATCAGCCCCAGCTTTCCAATCTCCGCAGGCTGAAGACTGCCACCGCCGATCCGGAGCCATCTTCTCGCCCCGTAGGCTTCATAACCAAGCGGCGTAAACCTTACCGCCGCCATCAGAAGGAGACTTCCCCAGTATACCAGTGCTGCAATCCGCTGGAACCATACACTATGATAATCTACAAACTTCGACAATATCACAATCCCCACCAGAACAATAGCAGAAAGCCCCGCCTGATGCGTGAAATAATACATATCATTTCCCTTGAATGTACTGGCCGCCTCGTAGGCGCTCGCGCTGTACAGCATAATCAGTCCGAAGCTGACCAGCAAAATAGTGCAGGCCAGCAGGTTATAATCATAAAAATCCGAAGGAAGTTTTTTCTTCCTCTTTTTCTTCTTTTCTTTCTTCTGGGATGGCATGTTTACTTTCTCTGCCATGAAGTTTCCACCTCCATTGTTTTACTCCATCTATTTCAGTGCATAGCCAAGCAGGCTGACAAAGCTCGGATTTCGGTCGGTCGTTCCGAGGATAACCTTACGCACCAGCTCCGGATCGTCCGTGATAATGTTGTCCACGCCGCAGTTGACCATCCGCTGCATATCTCCCTGATAATTCAGCGTCCAGGCACAGACTTCTTTACCAAGACTGTGCGCATGCTCTACAAAGCTTTCTGTGATGTACGTATATTTTACAGAAAAGAAGTCCGCCGCGTCCATATCCTCCAGGCCTCCGTACGACATTTTCATCGTATACCCGGTCTTGATATCCGGATTGATTTTCTTTGCCTGCCTGAGGAAATTGTAGTTCATGGAAGTCAGCACACACTGATCCACAAAGTCATTGTCCTCGATGATTTTCACCACTTTTTTGACAATATTCTGGTTGTGGCCGTTGTATTTTACTTCGATATTCAGGTTGATTTTTCCTTTCGCGTACGCGATGACTTCTTCCAGCTTCGGAATCTGCTCGCCGCGGAATTTTTTGTTGAATCGTACACCGGCATCGAGCTGGCTGATTTCATCGTAGGTCAGGGTCCAGATGCTGGCATTCAGACCGGTTGTCCGCCTCAGATTTGTGTCGTGCATAAGGACAATCTCACCATCACTCGTCTCCTGTACATCGATCTCCGCGTAATCCGACATGCTGTCCACTGCATATTTGATCGCGCTCATCGTATTTTCCGGTGCTTTTCTGGCTCCGCCCCGGTGCGCTGACACCGAAATATACTGGGAGGAAGCCGTTGCCTCTGCACGTGTTGCGCGCATGGCATATACAAGATAAACCGTTTCTCCCGCCAGCATGGCGATCGTGAGAACCACCGCCGTTACCGGACCGCAGAAGGTGCGTACCAGCTTCGAGCTCGGCTTTTTCGTTGTCCGGCTCTTCTGGTAGCCCTTTCGGGAGGAACGGATAAAAATCAGATACAGATACGTAATGCTTCCGATAAGGCCGAACGCTCCGCCGATCAGGCTCATCGTCGATTTGACCCAGTCACCGTAGACGATGACGGTACTGACAACGGTAGACGGCGTTTTCACCAGCTTTGCATAGGCAACGACAGCCGTTCCGAAAATCAGATACAAAACCCACGTAATCAGAAAAATCATCACCTGGAAAAAGACGTTGATGCCAAGCTCACGCAGCACGCGTTTTTCCAGTGTCTGACGCACCCGCAGATGGGTATTTTTCTCTTTTTCCGTCATCATGCACCGGAACGGGATGGTGTAGGAAAACACAAACGAGAACGCGATAAGCAGAATCGTCAGCACCACCGGGATCCAGTATGCCGGGAAGGCATTGAAAATCTTCGTCAGGGAAACCTGAAGCAGTTTCATACTGCGGATGGCGCTGTAGCTGCTGTGCAGCCAAAGGTACGGGAAGCTCGCTGCCATGTAAAAAAACCAGGTCCACGGGCGGGCACGCACAAACTGTGCAGCTCCTCTTCCGCCGGCAAGCATCATGACAGGAACGGAAATCCGTTTTCGTTTCCAGGAGGCCTCCAGAGCCGCCATGACAGCATAGATTTCAAACAGCATACAGAAAAAGAAAACAAGCAGAATTCCAAAAATCAACAGAAGGGTCAGCGGATGCAACATGATCTTGTTGAAGTTTTCCGATGTCATATAACTCGTTCCCAGCTGTTTTAAGGAAAAGTTGATCGCCGCATTGGCGAGTCTTGAAACCAGCTGGCTGGAAAACAGGCGGTAGACCGTCTCAAATATCACGATGCTAAGCAGGTTTTTCTGCAAAAGTTTCCATGCCATATTCAGATAAATTCGTATCATTCCTGCATTTTTTACTGCCTTTTTTCTCATCTGCTGTTGTTCTCTCCTGTCAGCCGCAATTCCCCCGATGAATCTGTATGCAAAAATTACCTTTATTTTTTCTCTTTTGTATTTTACATTTGACACTTCGAGTCTTTTTTGAAGCTCTTTTCTTTCTGTTCATTTTAAACTATCTTCCAGTATAACACAAAACCGGGTCTTTGAGTATTCTTTTTTCTATTTCTGGTTGCACCACTTCTGCAGTTTTTTTACCATGGCGGATGGGCTGCTTACTGATTTTTCCATCCTGCTGTCCGCATCCGGTGCCTGCCGCAAAGCAACACCGAAAAAATACAGCACGAACGCAACGACGATGAGTTCGGGCTTTACATAATTCATTGCTTCCATGGAACATCCTTTCTGACTGTTCTGTTTTTGAAAGTCTTTTTTCTATATTATGATGGGATAATGATTTACGACTGGATAAGAATTTCTTACTGTAAACCCAAAAAATCCCACCTGTTTTTCAGATGGGATTTTCCAGTGGTGTGCTGTTCTTTGATTTTTAATTTACTATCTTGTGCAGCAATTCCCCTGACCTGCCCCTGGCTGCGGTGCCGCACAGAAAGTCTTTGCATCAAACGACGGATTAAACGCATAAAAGTTCTTCGAATTCAATTCGTCCTGTACAGAACGCAGCGCTTCACCAAAACGTTGGAAATGCACAACCTCACGTGCCCGCAGGAAACGAATCGGATCTGCAACTTCAGGATCTTTTACCAAACGAAGGATGTTATCATACGTTGACCGGGCTTTCTGCTCCGCAGCGAGGTCTTCGAACAAATCTGTCAAAGGATCACCTTTCGACTGGAACTCACAAGAATTAAACGGAACTCCGCCAGCCGCCTGTGGCCAGATTCCGGCTGTGTGGTCTACATAGTAATTAGCAAAACCGGAATTCTGAATTTCTTCCAGCGAAAGATTACAGGTAAGCTGATGAACGATCGTGGATACCATTTCGAGATGAGCTAATTCCTCGGTACCTACATCGGTATCTAAATTGCACATTTTAAAAATCATAGCACACCACACTTTCATACGATATTCTAAAAATAAAAAGGATACGAAAAGTCTCACAACAGGTAGGCTTTTGGTATCCTTTTTCAAAAAACATTATCGTCTGGATAATGTTCCATTATATCTTCCACTTTGCAATTTAAAATATTACAAAGCTTATCTATGGTATTTGTTTCAACATTAAGATTATGCCGTAAACGGTTTATCTGAGATCTATTAACATGATAATGTGTATACAAATCATATTGTGTAATATTCTTTTCTTTCATCGTCCGCCATAGTTTTTCAAATTTGATCATTGTTCATATTTTCTCTTCCCTATTATAAATTTGATTGCCATATTGCTATTATCGGCGTAAAATGCAATTTATAATAGTGTGCGTATACTGACACTATCGAAAGGAGAAAAAATGAAAAGACGCTTTGGGGTTATAGTGTTGTGGATGTGCATAGCCATCTCATACATTTATTGGTGTTCGGTCGGAAATGAAACAGTTGTAAGTAGTTTTGTTGATTTATCTGATGGTTATTGCATTCAAGAAATTTCAGTGCTAAGCAACAATCTGTTTGTTTGGGATCAAAAAGAATATGCAAAAAAATTAGTTATCAAAGCATTAAATAATCAATATGAAAACGTGCTGTTTTCATACGATATTGCAGGGTATCCAAATGAAATGCGAATCATAGTTTATGATAATCGTAAAAATTACAAAAAAGGTAAGAAAGCATTTCAAATTAATTACTCACCCTGCCAAATTGGCAAAAATGTAGATGCTTCAAGAATTGAAATATTAAGATAGGTTAAGCGCTTTGGGATATTTATAAAATAATGTCAGCAGTCGATTTTATCGACTGCTTGATTACACGAAATCACAAATAGAGTTTGCAGTCAATGGGATGCGTTAGCATCGGCGTAAGCCCTTGTCGTTGACTGCAAACTTTATTTGTGATGATTAAATAAAATCCGTTCTAGTTTTTTGCGGAATCTTCCTTATCATCCTCTATGAAATCTTCGTAATTTAAAAAATCAAGCAATTCTGAAAGATGCTTTTTTTCATCTTTTGTAGTTCTGATTATATCAATAAATGGTTCGACAGGAATAACAACATAATCTGCTGATTTGGAAGAGGGCGTATAAAGGTTAGCTAACCGTTCTATTTCTGCGGCTAAAACATTATCATTTTCTGCAAAAAGTTTAGCCTTGTCAACCCCTAAAAGAAATTTGTAAAAATTGGGATCCATTGAAATTTGCAGGTAATCATTCTTTTCCTTTGCAACTGTCTCCCAGGAATCAACAAATTTTTCAAAACAATCTAATTTCTCATCAAAAATATCCCAGAGATGTTCCGATTCTAAACGAATATATTTGGGATTAATATGATAATTCTTTTGTAGTTCCTCCAAAAAGGAATCTGGAATATTCTTTATTTTCTCGCCTGTTTTTAGGCGAGACAGCTTATCCTCGCTTATCTTACAATCAACGGAAATTGCTTTTTGTGAAATGCCATGCTTTTTTAAAGCCGAAAGTACTTCTCTTAATCGTGTACTTTGATTTTCTTGTTCTCTTTTTTTTTGAATTTTATCCATTACTATCACCTCCAAATATAATAATATCAAAAATGCAAAAAAAATTAAAGTCACCTTTTAAAAAATTGGACAAAAATTGGACATTGTCAAGGTGTATAACTCGTATTATTTACTAGAATGATGTACTATGGCCTCGTAATCAGATTACAGAAATTTTAAATAACTTATGACAGATGTAACCGCGGAAAACACCAGAAAGGAACTTAATAATATGGCATTAAAAAAATTATCTCAATTTGAACATTTTGACGCAGAAGGATTTTTCTCAAGAATTGGCCTAGTTGTAATAGGCAAATCAATTTGGAAAGAATATGGAACAAATCTTGAAAAAGGAACCGCAATAACAACTGTTATCGCAAGTGATCGACATAATTACAATGCTTCCGAAGGAGAAATAGTAAACAATTTATATGAGAAAATTGTTGTGAAGATTCCTAAGAAAATAGATGTGGTTCTGAACGCAAAAATAAAGCTTGTGAATCCTCAGGCAAAAATTTATGGAGAATATAGAAACTTACTTTCTGTTACAGCTGATGATGTGGAAATTTTGGGAAAATAGTGAGTTTGAGCAGTCGGCTCTTAAGAGCCGGCTGCTACGCTCTCAGGGAAGTATTACCCTGAGAGCGTGTTACACGTTACAAAACACTTAAAACAAAAGATTTTGTATATGTAACAAACATTAATTTGTTACAAGGAGGTTTAAAATGAGTGACGTAATAAGCAGATCATGGTTTGTCGTTTTTTGCAACCCAGAAGAACACGGATATTTAGGAACACCGGAAGAGATTATAGAAAAGCTTAAGAACGAATGGATTGAAAATCATCCTCTTCGAAAAGGCTGGTGGGCTTATGCAATTTCAGCTAAAGGACTCAGACATGTCCATATGGTACTTGAGGACTCATGCGCGTGTAGGTTTTCAAAGTTGAAGAAAATATACCCATCTGCTAACCTACAGGTTACAAAGGGAACGCGTAAACAGGTTATGAGTTATATAAAAAAAGAACCGCCCTATGATGAGAAAGGCGAAAAAGTAATAGCATTTACAACATATGGAAATATCGAAGGCTATAAACGCTATGCTGTCTCAACTATGAATGAGACCTTTGCAATGATTGAAGTTCTAATTGAAGAAGGTATGACGCCCAATCAGATTATGGCAGAAGATATACGATTTAGACGAGAAGAGACTTTGATCAGAAAATGTTATTTTGCCAAAAGATCTCGTGAAACACCACCTCTTCGAGAGGTTAAAGTCTTTTGGCATTGCGGAGAATCAGCTACGGGAAAATCTTACACATATGTTTTACTGTCTGAGAAATACGGAGAAGATCAAATATATTTATGCAATGATTATAGTAACAAAGCAACCGCCGCTTTCGACTTATATGCCGGTGAGCGAATTCTCTTTCTTGATGAAATCAAACAAAATTCTTTTCCATTTGGTATGCTTCTGTCTATTTTGACTGGTTATAAGTTCCAGGTGCACTGTAGGTATAGCAACGGCATAAGTCTATGGGACACCGTCCATGTGACTAGTATTTTTTCTCCAGAAGCATTATATGATGGTTTGGTTAGTAAAGAAAATCACCAAAAAGATACGATACAGCAACTTCTCAGAAGAATTACCACCTATGTTTATCACTACAAAACAGTTGAAGGATACAAAACATATGAACTCTCAGGGGACAAATATATAAACCTGGAAAATCTAAAAAAACAAGCTATAAATTTCGAAAGGGAGGGGCTTTCAAATGCAAATACTCAAGAATATATGCTTTAGATTTCAAAATGGTGTAAAAGAAATATTCTATGAAAAGAAAAAGCGGTTTATCTTTATTGTTGCGGTACTCTTCTTCTGTTTAAAACCTTTTCAATACATATATTACCTGATTTTACCAGAAAATTTTATCAGTAAATTATTATTTGTTCCTGTTACATATCTTGTATTATTTTTACTAATTATTATGTTAGGAACACCAAAAGAAACCTTTAAATTTTCTGATGGCTTTTACAAAATAGGGTTTTATAATAAAGCCTACGAAATTCCTAAATTCTTAAATAAAAAACGACCTTCAAAAAAAACGGATATTATTATTTACTCATTTTATAGTCCATATTTCGCTCTGAGTGATTGGGAAAATATGCAAGGCCGAATCGAAACACTGCTGGGGCGAGATATTGTAAAAATAGAGTTCGCGAAGGGAAATAAAAGAAATATTAACATATATACAAGAAATTTAAACAACTTTTTCTCGAAAACACTTTTTTGGAATGATGACTATTTAGTCCGGGATGACAAAACCTTTATTCTCGGAATATCGATTCTTGGAGCAACAGTTTCTTGGAGTCTTAACATGTACGTGAACGCCTTGATAGCTGGCGCTACAGGTAGTGGAAAATCTGCCGTCTTCCGCCTGATCTGCTATCAAGCCATTCGAAAAGGAATGTTGGTGTATATAGCAAGCTTTAAAGGTGGATTTGATTTTAATATTACCTGGCGAAAAGGCTGCAAAATTATAACACACGAAAAGGAATTTCTTAATACGCTTAATTTGATATTGTTAGAAAAAGAAAAAAGAACCGAACTTCTCCTTGCTGCTGGATGCGTGGATATTGATGAATATAATTCTGAGAGCACTAAAAAATTAAAACGAATTTTTCTCGCTCTTGATGAAGCAGCCGAATTATTAGATAAAGACGGGCTTAAAAAAAGCACCGATGGTGAAAAATTAGAACTTATCAAAGAAATCGAACAAAAACTTACGTCATTATCCAGAACCGGACGCGCATTCGGAATTCATATGGTTTTTGCAACCCAAAAACCTTCAGCAACGATCATCAATGGTCAAATAAAATCAAACCTAGAAGCCAGAATGTGTGGAAGCTCAGATAATATTTTATCTCAAATGGTCCTAGATAATAACTGTGCATCTGAAATGATCCCCTCCGGCTCAAAAGGTGTATTTATCGATCAAAGTAGAATCATGTTTAAAGCTTATTTGCTAGATGAAGAAAATTTGAGTTTTTAATGTGAACCTTTTTAGATCAGTAGCATAATTTAATCATATCCCAAAAAAGGGGGAATTCTATGGTCAACCCAACTGATGACTCAAATGAAACAAATATCATTCAAATGATTCCGACAGAATTACAACAATCGTTTCAAAAGATTTTGAAATGCGGAATTTATAAAGAATTACATAAACGAAATCTTCTATCAGATACGCAACTAAATTTATTACTGCGCAAAAAATAAGGGGTATTAGTTGCACATCACAAGAACAATATGATATATTATTCTTGTGGTGTGCTATTTTTATACGGAGGTAGCACAATGCAGGAAAAATTAAGAGTTGCGGCTTATGCGCGAGTATCAACCGACAAAGATGACCAAACAAACTCTCTTGAAAATCAAAAAACATATTTCAAAAACTATATTTTAGACCACGAAGACTGGCAGTTGGCAGAAGTTTATTATGATGAGGGAATTAGTGGAACTCAAACCAAAAAACGTCAGGGCTTTCGGCATATGATCGAAGATGCAGAAAATAAAGAAATAGATTTGATTGTCACGAAAGAAGTTTCTCGTTTTGCTAGAAATACTGTAGATACTCTTTCATATACCCGAAAACTCAAAGATTTTGGTGTGGGCGTTATATTTACACTCGATAACATTGACACAAGGGATTCTGATGGGGAATTTCGGCTTACCATTATGGCAAGTATCGCGCAAGAAGAATCACGCAAAATATCGCAACGTGTGAAATGGGGACAAAAAAGGCAAATGGAAAAAGGTGTTGTATTCGGCAGAGATCTGTTAGGGTATACCGTACACCATGGAGTTCTTGCAATTAATCAAGAAGAAGCTCCGATTATAAAAGCCATTTTCCATATGTACACAAATGAGGGAAAAGGAACCCACGTTATTGCACGTGAATTATCTGAAAACGGTATGCGCCCCAAAAGAGTCCATCAGTGGTCTAATACCGTAATCTTAAAGATATTACGAAATGAGAAGTATGTTGGCGATTTATGTCAGAAAAAGACATTCACGCCAAATTATTTAACCCATACCAAAAAGTACAATCACGGTGAGGAGGACACGGTTTACTTGAAAGATCATCACGAAGCCATTATTGACCGAGATTTATGGGAACGTACACAGAACGAATTAGAACGACGTTCCCCATCTGCCGACCAAAAATCAAAACATAGTAATCGTTATTGGTGCAGTGGTAAATTGTTCTGTGCTGAATGCGGTAATCGCTTTGTGAGCCGCACAAAAAGGCTTAAAAACGGCGAACAGTACAAGGCATGGAGATGTCATGCAACAGCTGCACATGGCACCTTAAAAGAAGATGCTGACGGCAATTCTATCGGATGTAATAATAATTCTATCAACGATAAGGCTTTACAAGCTTGTATGAGTTATTGCATTTCACTTATTCAAAGTGAAAAAGATTCTTTAAGAGAAGAAATCTTGAGCGAAATTGCTTTGGTACAGAAAAATACTGTCAAGAAAACAGATACCAAACGAATTAAGAAAAAAATAGAGCAATTGGAAATCAAAAAGCGAAAAGCGATTGATCTTATGCTGGATGAATTGATTTCAAAAGAAGATTTACAGGCTCAGACAGATTGGTATAATACAGAAATAAAAAAATTAAATATACAGTTATCTGATTCCCTACATGAAGCCAAAGAAGAATTCCGTCAGAAAAACAAGCTTGAGAAATATATAGCCGCTTTAGACAATATTATGAGTGCTGATAGCAATAATGAATTATTGTACAAAGAGGTGTTAAACCATATCGACATACACAAGGATAACATTCTCACGATATGGCTGAAATGTATTCCGTTTGGTATTCAGTTAAAAATAAAAACATCCGGAAGACAAAGCTGTTTTAAGACAGATATTTTAGAAACTACTTTTATCCAAATATAATGTCATAGTAAAACTAACCATAAAATGCGCAATAACGAAACCGATCTACCAACATCATTCAACACCCCCGCTACAATTCGGTTCGGTGCTGTGAAACGCTGAGAGAGATACCGCATGGATGCGCCCATCTCTCCATCCGGGCCACCGGAATGCAATAACAGATGATATATTGTAACTGTAAATATTTCGATGATACAATATGTTTCCCGGGTAATTTGCCCGGGATTTTTTATTGCATTTCTTCTATATATATGTTATCATAACACGTGACCAGGACACACAAAATGGTCAGAAAAAAGAACAATTCTTTTCGCCGCGTAGCTGCGGCGTTTCTTTTTGCCCCGGAGATCCCCGGGGCTTTTTTGTTGGCCGATTACTGGCGATTGCACCATTCCTGCAGGGCGCGTACCATCGCAGATGGATTGCTGATCACACCATCAACCTGTGTGCCGAGCTTGCGCTGCATCGCGCGGATGGTCTGTGGTCCGATGTATCCGTCAGCAGTTACCCCCGACCATTTCTGGATGGCCTTGATCAGAGCTGATCCGCCGGACAGATGATTGCTCCACTCGGCCGCTGTGATACCGACGCAGTATTTCTTGTTTGTCGTGGGCTGGTTACTGATTTTCCCGTCCACGCCGGTCCCGAAGATCTCCTGCAGGCGGCGGGTAAGCTCCGGACCCCATACGCCATCAATTGAGATCGCTTTTGCGGTCGGTTTCTGCTCCTCTTTCGGAGCTGCGCCGCCATAAGTGCAATACTTAGTATGGCAGTTAATCCAGCCAGCGCCAGAGAGCAGCCGTCCCCAACTCGTATTCTGGATCTCCGTCACCGTGTAGCTTCCCTTATCCCGGATCACTCCGACAATTTCGCTGTCAACGTTCGGCCTCTTACGGATGTTGAGCGCTGCATCGTTGACTTTATAGATTCCAGGCTCGTATTTCGTATTTTCCGGCTGCTTCGGCGTGTTGGATGCACCGCTGATCAACTTCTTGAAGCGACCCCAGTCATCCCTTTCCATAATCTGGCTAGGGCAGTGCTTGCTGCAGATATCATAGTGCCGATATACCCTGGATGCCGGGATTTCGGTTTCTCTCATGATCTCCTTGACCACCGCAACGGTATTACGGAAAGCCTTCTCATAGTCATATCCGCTCTGCACACACATTTCCACGCCGATGCTGCTCCGATTGCCATAGCGTCCAAACAAGTTAGCACCGCCATAGTTGACTCCGACGTGCCAGCATCCGCGGTTATGCGGCGCGGCCTGGTAGGCAGTGTCGCCATCATCAACATAATAATGCGCAGACATATTGGACAGCTCACCATTATGCTGCGCTTCTGCGTGTGTACGGGCATCGGCACCCACACGGAAATTGTCCGTGTTATGGACTACGATGCACCTGGGATCATTTTCTTCATAAGTGTTCTGGGTGCTGATAAAAGATCTGTCAATTTTCATAGCTGATTCCTTTCTGCCAAGCAAATTGCGCCGGCGCAAAAGAAGGACGGTCTTCGGCCGCCCTTACTCTGGTTTCTGTGTCTGTTTAATAATCTGATTCACATAGTTGCTCAGCCCTGCGACGAGGATTCCCTGCGTGACCGCCGTAAAGACGGCCATCGCCGCCTGCTGACCGGTGCACACCTCACTGGTAGCCAGCACCCAGATAGCACACAGTACAATGCTCACGCCGCCGAGAATCAGAGGAATATACTTGTCCTTTACAGCCTGTGCCTGTTTCAGGCCCATGCCCAGGAAGTACAGGACAATAGCTACAATGATCAGTTCCGGTTTTACATAATTCATAATCTGTTCCATATTTTTTATCCTTTCTGCTCTAAGTCATTGATTCTGTGGTTGGCAACTTTGATCTGCTCTTCTTGTACTTTAAGTTCCTGTTCCAGAGCATACGTTCTTTCTACTACATTATTATGCTTATCGACCCGTTTCGTGAGCTCTTCCAGCTTGTATTCCATCAGTGCCCGTGTCTTTTCCTGCTGACTGTGGTTACTGATCAGGCAGACCACAAGTGTAACGGCGGCACTGATGCAGGCTGATATGATTGTTTCCATATGTTTTTTAGTTCTCCTTCTTTTAAATTAGCAAAATCTTTCTTCGGTGCTACTCCACCGATTCCTTTGCTTCCAGATCTGCAGTATACTTATCATACTCATCCCAGATGTCGTTCTCGAATTTGTCAACAACATCATCGATATCCTTTTTATTGGCACGATACTTTCTACCGTTGTTGATGTAGCGATTGATGATTGGAACATCCGGATGTTTTGCATCCATATTGGCGTCCATAGACACAACGGTCTCGCCGTCAACTGTGATGATTCCAGAATAATGAATGTCCTTTGTGTAAGTTGCTGATACTGCCATATTTTTGTCCTCCTAAAAATTAATTTGTATCTCCAGAGATATTATCTCTCATGGATTCAAGTTCACTTCTTAGATCCGCAACCTCTACTTCAAGGTTCGATCTTCTTTGCTTTTCGAGTTGAAGCTCATGCGTTATTATCGCAATCAAATTAGTATATACCATACTATAAATATCAATATAGCTATCCTCAGTGTTCTTCCTGTCGTGGTGTACCAGATCCAGCTCGTCTTCTCGGATTCCGAGTTCTCGCATGGCTTCTACGACATCCTGTGCGACGAATCCATAACAAATGCGCCCATCACCGTCAATCATCCGATACTGAACTGGTTTTAAACGATCGAACAGCTCTGAATGAATATCCGTCTTATTGATCTTGCTCTCACCGAGTGGAAATACGTTTGTTTTGGCGCGGCGATCGGATGTGACCTGTGGGGAGTTTTTAACAATCAAACGCTCCCATACTCTTCCACTATCTCCTAACATAATCTTTTCGGAGTACGCCTTTGTCGGTGCGAACGCTCCAGTATACACTCCTCCAGACCAGCCACAGCCATAAAATTCGACCTCTGCCTGATAACCTTTCTTCTTTGATTCAAGAATAATGCTACCGTTACCAATATCGAGGTTTGCTTTGTTGTTGGCATCCGAGTAAGTATTTACAACAAAAGAATCGTCAACAGCTCCGGCTATACAGCTTCCAGAAGAACTTGATGTCTCCAATACAGATTCGTGGACACCTTTAATATCTACATATTCGCTCTGGATTGACAGAGCCGCATTGCCGGATTTTGTTTCAACCAAAATCTTACCGACACCGCCACATAACTCAATAACCGCATCTTTTGCGTTCTTTCCAAGCTGTATCAACTTATCACCATAATATGCGAGTGTCGTTCCTGCCCGGTTAAGAATCTCAAATGCTGATGCTGAAATCTTAGTCCGATAACCAGACCAAGATCCGCTGGTTTTATTACCAACTTCCAATCCGGTCCCATCAGTAAACTGCATAAAGTTGGTGGCTGTTTTTGCTGCTTGTAAAGGATTCGCATTAATTGAACCAGATGGTAAAGAAGCTAATTTGGTTGATGTCCACGTCACTGTATATGGACCAGAACCTTGAGTATAGTTAAATACTCTCAGCTGCCCATACGATTCATTTAATCTTGTTATAAGGCCCCACGTTGAAGTAGTCTTTTTATAAATCCATAATGACCATCCGCCTGAAGATCTTAGGAAATCCAATCCAGGATCTAAGTTATTTGCAGAGATAAAACTAAACTGGACATCAGTTGTCTCAAAACCTCTGCCAGCAAGTTTAAATGTTGTTGGATGATTTGCATACCAACCTGTGATCTTTATTGTAGCAAATTCGACATAAAGATTTGACTCACCGTTTCCATTTACCGTATGAACTACCTGATTTGCGTCCTTACCTGCAGCGCCCTGTGGACCTTGAGGACCTGTTGCGCCGGTTGCACCTTTATCTCCCTGAGGACCTTTATCGCCTTTTACACCTTGAGGACCTTGTGGTCCCTGAGGACCAGTTACACATACAGCTGTTGTCGTTGAAGTTGTGTTGTCAGTATAGGTAATCACCGATCTCGTCCAAATATATTTACCGTTTTCCCAACCAGGATATGTGGTACCCCATGATCCACCGGAAAGAGCTGTTGCTGATGTGGATTTGTAGTACTGTTCAACTATCGATGATACACCTTTACCTGCAACTCCGGTAGCTCCTGTTGTACCATTTATTCCGCTTATGAGTCCAGTATAATATCCACTTACTGAATGATTAATTACAATGGAAGTGATTTTAAATCCTACAATTAAATCTTGATCGACATCCTTAGCGTGAAATTTGATGTAAACAAGGTCTCCAACATTCATATCAGATGCGTTTTTAAATGTACCCCAACTATCAGTATGATCTTTATCGCAATATGCTTTCCACCAATCCGTTGATGACGCATTATATATACTATTTCTTTCTGCAATCACGACTTTATTTCCAGTCTCACCCTTAGCACCGGCAATGCAAACTCCATTTTGATTTGGAGAGTATGTTTTATTACCCGCTCCATCCGTTGTTATCGTACGGCTCCACATATACTTTCCATTAACCCATGTCGGCGCTGTCGTCGACCATGATCCGCCGGACAATGAAGTTGCCGAAGTTGAGAGATAATACTCCACGTCAACAAAAGACACATAATCCTCAGGTGCCGGTGTCCAGTCTGTGGCCATATTGCCTTCTTCTAATTTTTCCCATTGAAAAGTAAGTGTTCCGGTGCCAGTAACGTCTAGACCTAATCTCGGAATTATAACACTTCTCTTGCTATTTCCACCTTTAGGTATCGTATATGTAACCCAATATTTTGTCATTGTAGTAGTAAGAACGAAGTCGCACAAACCATCCATGGCGGTTGATCTTTGTCCTTGACTGCCAACTACAGAAATAATATTTGACGGATTATAAAAATGCACTCGTATTTTATCGCCATTGACAGATGACTTTGCCCAGAAGGATAATGTATATACACTTCCATTTAGTAAGACCGTTGTTTTCCATGAGTATTTATCAGCATATCCCGATGTTGGATAGGTATACGTTATGGGAGATTTATGTGTTCCCACCAATAAATTTCGTCCGCCGACGACAATTCCTTCCGGTGTACTGCCAACGTTGTAAGCAGTTGAAGTTGTATTATCCGTATAGGTGATGATCGTACGAGTCCAGAAATATGGTTTGTCCGCACTTGTCGCCGGAGGAGTTGCTGACCATACTCCAGTAGGGATCGTAGTTCCAGACGAACTTGCCTGATATGTTACTGCAGTAGATTTAACGCCTTTTCCACTTGCACCAGTATCACCCTTATCACCTTTGGCTCCAGCCTCGCCTTTGATTTTCGCCCACTTATACATTCCGACACTTGTAGGATCATCTTTTGCATAGTCCACGCATGTTCCGATATAAGCGCCACTATCCTCACCACTGTTCCCGGTGAATGTCTTCCCACCGTCATTACTATATTTGATGTGCAGATAACTGGTTTTCCCGTCTGCTCCATTGGTACCTGAAATTCCCTGTTTTCCCTGTGGCCCCTGCGAACCTTCCAGCTGCTGCCAGCTGTACTTCTTCGGATCATCCGAATCCGTCTGTGTAAAATCCACATACGTTCCAATGTATTTTGACGGTGTCTCTGTCATCTGAGACGCAGAGGTCGGATTCGAAACTGCAGAATACTTGATGTGAAAATACGTCGTTTTTCCATCTTTTCCGTCAGCGCCTTTGGGTCCCTGAATTCCCTGGTCACCTTTTTCACCCTGCAGGCCGCGCAAGCCCTGCGGACCCTGTTCTCCCTTAATTTTAGCCCATATATACGAGCCAACTGTCGTCGGATCCGTCTGATTGAAATCGGTACATGTTCCAACATAATCTCCCGGTGTCTCACCACTGTTCGCTGTAAAAGTTTTACCCCCATCATTGGAATACTTGATATGAAGATAGGTAGTTTTTCCGTTCGATCCATCTTTCCCAGGAAGGCCCTGCGTACCTTTTTCGCCCTGTAACCCCTGAAGCCTATACCATGTATATTTTCCAGGATCGTTTGAATCCATTTCCGTAAAATCCACGTAGGTACCAATATAAGTGTTGGGAACCTCTGTCATCTGGCTTGCAGACGTCGGATTCGAAATTGCAGAATACTTAATATGAAAATATGTTGTAGCTCCGTTCTGTCCATCTTTTCCAGCAATACCTCGCTCCCCCTGTGGTCCCTGGATTCCCTGCAGTCCCTGCGTGCCCTGCGGTCCTTGAATCTTTGTCCACTTGTATTTAGATGGGTCGGTAGAATCTGCCTTTGTATAGTCCGTATACACACCGATGTACGTCTTACCGGTTGATTCAGTAATAGAAAAGCCTGTCTTTCCATCCGCACTCGTTGCATAAGCGATATGAAAATACGGTGTTTTTCCATCTGCTCCCGGCTTTCCTTGGATTCCCTGCGTACCATCGGCACCTTTAATCTTACTCCAAGCATATTTCGTTGGGTCTGTGCTGTCCGCTACGACCTCATCTACATACATTCCGACATAATCACGATCCGAATCAGAAACGGAGAAACTGACCTTTCCATCAGAGCTATTTGCATAAGCAATATGCGTATACGTGGATTTGCCACTTTCGCCCTTTGGTCCCTGGATTCCCTGATCACCCTTATCGCCCTGCAGGCCGCGCAGTCCTTGCTCGCCCGGATCTCCCTTATCTCCTTTCGGCCCCTGAAATTTGCTCCAACGATACTTCGCCGGATTGGTGCTGTCAGCCTTGATAAAATCCACGTATTGGCCTATATACGTTTTATCGACGGCGTTGGTTGTCGAAAAGCCTGTCTTTCCATCCGCGCTTGTTGCATAAGCGATATGCAGATAACTGGTTTCACCATTCGCACCGTTTTCTCCAGGGGTTCCATCGGCGCCGTCCTCTCCGTCATCGCCCTGAAATTTTCGCCAGGTGTACTTGGTCGGATCTGTACTGTCCTCCAATATATAGTCCACGTAGGTACCGATATATTTTCCTGTATCCTTCCGCAACTGATTTGCTGTCGGGTTCGGAACATCAGCATATCTCACATGGAAGAAACTAGTCAGACCATTCTTTCCGGGCTCTCCCGCAATTCCCTGCTCTCCAACAACCTTTACCCAGGTATAGATGCTCGGGTCTGTAAGTACCGGCTGTTTTGTCGTCTGATTGTATGCGATACCCATGTATGTCTTTCCAGCTGATTTGAGCGATATTCCGCCGCCCGTTTCCGTATCAGCAAACACAACCCAAGTGTAAAACGTCCGGTTCTTTGCCAGTTTTTCAAACTGTGCAGCCAGGCTCTCCATCTTCTCGGAAATTCCACTTGATTTAAGCTGATATTCGCCCAGTGTCGCTGTGTACTCATCGTTGCAGATGGAAGATTCCAGCTTCATGATCCGCGCGGACAGATACAATTCTCCGGTGTCATCTACGATATTGACTGTATCGCCGATCTTGATTCCATCCGGCAGATATGCCAGCTCCACTTCATAGGATACCGCAGCATCATAGATCTTTTTCAACTTGGATACAGCACGGTTGCACAGCTCCGACTGGCTTAAAGTATCATAAGTATACGTCTGGACGATATGCCCAGTTCCATTCCCTTTCTCGGAAAGATACCGGCTCCATTTTGCCACCGCGCTCCGGGAATAAATCGTGCTGCCGGACAGATAAATATCACCGTCATCATACTTATACCCTTTCAGATTGATCGGCGTTTCACTGTCTTCCGGATATCCGCCGGTAACGGAAAGTGCCGTAGCCAGATCTTCTACTGAACTTTTTACAATGATATTTTTCACTTCCCGGTTGATCCGAAGTTCTCGCCCCTGATCTACGCCGCGCTTCTTATGCAGGTTGATATATTTGTGCTTGATTTTCAACCGGTCGATTTCAAAAGTATAGGAAACTTCCGCGTCAAACTGCGTGGCAACGCTCAAAATACGCTCAGAAGCGGTGGTCTCACCCTCCCAGGACAGTTTCCGGTTATAATTGCTGACCTCATTGATTCCAATTTCAAAGCCGGAATCGTCGCTGAATTTTTCAACATAGTAGCTCGCTGGATATGCCTTGTCTGCTTTGTATTCGCCAACTGTCTCGTTCAGGAGATCCATACCGGCATCCTCGGCATAGATTTCTACTTCCTGTTTGAAAATATTTTCTTCGCTGGTAATGATCGTATAAAATTCCTGCTCATCGCCATTCTTCCGAAGAATATAATTGCCAACAGAACCATACTGTTTCGCATCATTCCGCGTGCTCGCCGTGTAATTCAGCGTAAATTCTAGTGTAGCAACACCTGCTTCCACCTCTTCTGTTTTCAGATCATCAGAAATGTACAATCCCTTCGGTAGCTCTGTGCTTGCCTGCCCAAGGACATTCATATGTCGGTCCGCAAAATATAAAATCATAGAAACACCTCCCTGTATTTCATTGTGTATGTTGGCTGTGTTGCCCAGTCCGATGCAATGCATTGGATCTGATTCATTCCAGGCTGTAGGCAAAAGTTCTCCCAATCGTTGCCCAACGCACCAAGATCCTGTCTCGGAAGTCCCTGTAACATGACCTCTCCATTGCTACAGTCAGCTGTCAAAACCTGATTTACCGAAAATTTATTCGGAATATCACGCCATTTTTCTACATTGTCAATTCTCACGAAGATGCCGCGGAAATAATTTCTGGTGACAAGCTGATTTCCTGTATTTCGACTTCCCCACTGTCCCAAATACAATTTCACTGTTGCCACTTTCACATTTTTTAATTCTGGAACTGTAAATTCCGGATAACTGCCCTTCCAGAAAAAACGTATTTTCTCTCCATGTTTCATCATGTCGCTTGCGCCATACGTTTGGCTGTATGGGTTTGCATCTTTTCGATGGCAAGGTTCAAAAGTATATGTTTTGACGATACGCGGGTTGTTTCCACCTACCCACATATTCATGTGCGCTGTGTTTCCGATCGTATCGGTTTTGTATATCTCCTGGCAGCAGATCATTTTTCCGTTCGCATCGCAGAAAGCAATCGCCTGGCAGCCCGTCTGCCCCATAAGACCAGTTTCAAACCAGCTGTTCATGTAACAATAGAGGTGCGTCGCTCCCTTTGCTCCATTGGAATCTACCACATCAATAGATTTCATAGCTCCATTCCAGCCGTTTGTGTTTGGACTTACATATCCACTGCTGGCCAGATACAGACCTTTGATGCTGTCTACGCTCATGACACCCAGCTTTCCAGCCGTCTTGCTGTTACTGTATAAGAAGTTGCTCCCTGTATCATCTTTCCACGCCGCATCCTGTGACCAGACATATTGGTCAGCATAGCTTGTTATCAGTTCGCTTTTTTTGTATGTTTCTCCGTTCAACTCATCCGGATCACCGAACTGAAGAATTTTCTTGGAGTCATTTACAAAACCTACTACTCCATTTTCACTGTGCATTACTGCCTGAAGCTTTGGAAAGGCCCGATAAGTGCCGTTGTACGACACAATGAACGTTTTTCCGTCATCCGCAGTCGGATTCACCGTAAATTCTTCCACCGAATACTTGAATGGATCCGCGCAGTAAAATTCCAGCTCCGCAGTGATCGCATTTCTTCCCGCCGGCACTTCACTCGTTCCCTGCTTTGTTCCGATATAATATTTGTCCGGTTCATCTGCAAAAATAAGGGTTGCCTGTTCTGCATCCAGAAGAGCATTCAGTTTGTTGTAAGCACTGCGAAAAGCTGCATTATCTTCGGCTACCAGCTGATATCCCACCACAATAGTCCTTGGCTGATAACGCTTTCGTCGATACTTTGTACCGTCAGACACGCCTGTTTCCAGATCTGTAATCTCCGTACCCAAAATTTCCCGGCCGGACACATAAAGTGTCCGATAGCCGGGAATTACGTTCTCAAGATAACTTCCATTAAACATGAGAGCCTCCGAAGGCAGGTTCTGCCCTGGGTATCGCTCTGTTGTATCTACAAAGTTATACATTCATTCTCCTGCCTTTCTTTCGGTTCTCCCTTGTCTCCTGTTTCTCAATTTCTTCTCGTGTATACGTTGCAGTCGCTTTTCCAATCTCTCTTCCGTCCAGATTAACGGGTACATAGATGGTATATTTTCCATTACTGCTGTACTGGTAGCTGTCGTTCAGGTCTTCAGATCCTGTCCGAAGGCTCATTCCGATTTCCGGCGCAGGTGTAAGTTCCGGAACCTGTATCAATTCCATGGCGGCCTGCCTCGCCTCCTGCACATGATCCATAATGCCGTTGACCCAGCCGATACCGAAATAATTGCCGAGTTTACCTGTCACCCGTGATGGGCTGTGGATCTGTGCTCTCGCCCGGATCGCCGCCTCTGCAGCCGCCGCAAGCTGTGCCGCCACTGCTCTTACATGTCCAACCTGGCTTGCCATACCATTTGCAAGTCCCATTCCGATGTATGCGCCGCTGTTATAGGCACCGCCTGCCGATGATCGCATGGTAATTACAATCGAATTTGACATTGTTCCGGCCGTAGAAACCGCCCTTGACATTCCAGCTGAAACGCCATTATTAAAATTATTTCCAACCGCATTTCCAGAAGTCTTCGCTTTACTTTCTCCTTGGGAAAACTGCTTAATCAATGCACTGATCGCAGATTTCGCCTTGTTTCCCAATGCATCCAGCCCAGAATTCACAACATTCACGCTGGAGCGCATACCTGTAAGCGATTTTTCAGCGCTTTTCGCATTTCCGGCGATTGACTTCATACTGGAATTTACTGATTTCAGAGCAACTACCATAAGACCGGTTCCTGCGGCTCCGGCCACCATTGCCGCTGCAAATACGCCAACTGTTACAGCTGCCGCGCCAGAAGATCCTGCCAAAATCACAAAAACTGCACTGGCCGCAGTACCAGATCCAAGTAATGCCGTCAATCCAGCCGCACTGGCCTTTGCGCCAGCCGCTACAAGTGGAAATGCTGCTCCCATAATCGTCAAACCTGCACCTGCCATCACAAGCGAAGCTCCAAGCACCGCTGCTCCGGCAGCCAATGCAATTACTCCTGCGGCTGCAGCCAGTGCAGTTACGCCGACCAACGCAAAACCAACTCCGAGCACGGTTGCGCCAACTCCTCCAACAGCAGCTCCGGTGCCAAAAACAATCATGCTTGTGCCAAGCTGAGCAATAGCTACCGCTCCCTGGATTCCATATTGTACAATTGAAGGAAGAACAGCGGACACAACCGCCAATGCCGCGCTGGCAATCAACGCACCTGTTGCTACCAAAACAATAGCGGCTCCAAATGCAATAAAGCCAACTGCTCCCGCTGTTAGTGCTGGTCCAAGAGCAGCCGCTCCAACTGCCAACAAAGCGATTGCCGCAACCATGCCAACCATACATCCAATAGCCAGCGGACCGGCATTTGCAAGATTAATAGCCGCCAAGGATAACAAACTGATTCCGGCTGCTGCAATTAATACCGCAGCGCCAAACGCAACAAATCCAACCGCTCCGGCCGAAAGCGTTGGCGCTACACTCTTGGCCACCAGCATCAAGCCGCCAAGTGCAACCACCATTCCTACCATTACGCCGATAGCCAGCGGACCGGCACTCGCCAACTGAATCGAAGAATATGCCAAAAGTGCCAAACCTGCGCTAATCATTAGCACAGCCGCTCCCAACGCCAGAAGCGCCGGTGCCATCGCTGTTAATTTCTTTGAACCGCCGGACATAGATGAAAACATTTTCGTCATACCAACTGCGAGCCCTACTACCACGCCAA
>ERZ834694.491-NODE-491-length-46316-cov-24.126889_pt1 | contig 46316 bp, 74 predicted proteins | sample MGYA00519691_ERZ834694 | MGnify/ENA primary metagenome ERZ834694 (study PRJEB31850, sample SAMEA3708758) | human gut metagenome | biome: human gut; feature: human-associated habitat; material: faeces | place: China | collected 2014 ... | reverse complement strand
ATAATGCTTACAGTATTATTATAGAATTTGCTTAATAACCTTAATCGAGGTTATTTTTTTTTATCTGGAAGTGATAAAAAATTTTTAGGTTGATAATATTCCTACGGGGGCACCCCTATTCTGTCAGATACCCACCCTCGTTCTTTTTAACCGTCTCACCACCCACAAAAAATAAAAAGCAATATTTTACTATCAAACCATAGCACCATACAATCACATCATTTTCCAAAAAATATTTTACAAAAATTGTTGACATTCACTCTACGACATGGTAATATATACTCGTGGTAAGGTAAACCACAGTAATTCTATTTAGCTTCCAGAAATAGCATTTGTAAATGGAAAATTCATCAAAATTAACCTTTTATTATTTAAAATTTTTTAATTGTATTGACACACGCCCCTAAATGGGGCACTTTTTTTATTTAAAAAATATTAATTGACACTAGCAATGCTATGATATATACTATAATCATAAAAGGAGGGAAATATCATGGCTTTATGTGGAGATTGTGAACACAAAAGAAAATTAAGACAGACAACATATTTTGAATGTAAGAAATATAATGAAATTCTTACTACAAATCCTGCTGAAAAATGCCTTAAATGTTTAGCAGAAGATAACAGACCTAAACCAAAATCAAAAAATAAAAAAGATTTTATCGAGGTCAAGTAATGGAGAAAATTATTAAAGAAGTGAATATTCTAGGTAGCACATGGAAGATAATCTTTGAGTCTACTGAAAACATTCAGTTCTACGAGCATCACAATGGTTGGTGTGACAATTCGGTGAAAGAATGTCATATTGGTGTCCGTCCAGAGTTGGAGTACGGACAGAAAGACCAATGTGAGTTTAGAAAAATGATAGCCAGACATGAAATCGTCCATGCGTTTTTATACGAAAGTGGTATCGTGTCATCTGAAATCATTAGGACAAAGGAATGGGCGGTGAATGAAACCATGATTGATTGGATGGCTATACAGACACCGAAGATATTCAAAGTATTTGAAAAAGTCGATATTTTATAAGGAGAAAGATTATGTTTGGTAGAAAAAGAGTAAATAAAGCGGTATTGTTTCACGTGGAACAGATTGAAAAATACATTGAAATGAGATTGAAAAGAGTGAAATGTACCAAAGGAGAAGAAACTGCTTTGAATAAAATCAAAGAGGAGCTTCAATATTTGAAAGAAGAAGAGGAGGGATAGTCATGGGTCAAAAGGCAAATGCGGACCAAGTGTATTTCAACTATCCTATTCCTAAAAGTGTCCATAAACAGGTCAAGCAACTGTCATTGGACACGAATATGAAGGTCAAGGATATTGTAGTCAATGCACTTGTAATGTATATTTCTAGTTTTTATAAAGAAGATGAAGAAGTGGGGGATGATTTATGAGAATTATAAGTCAAGATGATAGAATTGATATTCCATATAGATTATTTGGAGTTGCAATTTCACGACCATACAAAGAAAATGACAAATGTGAAATTCTAGGCACTTTTGGTAAAAATGTATATAGTCTAGGAATATACAAGAACAAACAAAGAGCTGAAGAAATCCTTCAAGAAATTAGAGAAAGATATAAGATAGAAGCAAAATTCTATGTTATGCCTAAAGAATAATGAACCAAAATGAAGAAAGTATAGCTATTCTTTTATCTCAACTAAAAGAAACAATGCCTTATTTCATGCGTATGGAGAAGCTCAATCTTTTACGTGATTTATCTAAAAAAGAAAATAAGACTGATGTTTTGAGAGCGACTTGCAGAGGGCAGATTAAACTTATAAATGCTCATATGAAAGATTTAAAAGATGATGAAAAACTCAAAGCCTACAATTTTTTACGTGATGCACATACGGACAATGGGAGATACGATTTAGAGTCGTATCTTATTGCTATGGAGTGGGATAGAAAGCCAGAGAAAAGATTTTATCAACCTCGTATGAAAGTCCTCCATCCTGTTATGAAGGATTTACAGGATTTAGGGGACGGGGTCATTGACATATATTTATTGTCCATGCCACCAAGAATAGGTAAAAGTACTATCGGTCTATTCTTCATGTCGTGGTTAGCAGGACGCTACCCTAATGAACACATCTTCGGCGCTGGTTATGCTAGTGGATTGGTAAATACCTTCTGTAAAGGGGTATTGGATTTCATAGACAGTGAAGAATATCGTTTTTATGAGATATTTCCAGAGGCTAGAGGTAAATTAACCACCTCCGCTAAAGATATGACAATCGACATATGGGAGAATGAGCGTTATAAGACACTTACGTTCCGTTCTATTGACGGACAGATTACAGGTGCGTTAGAGGCTGAAAGTCTGTTGTATCTAGATGATATGTGTTCTGGTATTGAAGAAGCTATGAATATTGACCGACTAGAAAAGCTATGGTCAAAAGTCACTGTCGATTTAATGCAAAGACGTGTCATGAATAAAAGAACAGGACGATTAGCACCTATTCTAGGTATCGGTACTATATGGTCGGTACATGACCCAATTTCTAAACTGGAAAGAAAATATGGAAAGACAAAGAGATTTCGTTCTCGTAAGATGCCAGCTTTGAATTTAGATGGTGAAAGTAACTTTGACTATGACTATAATGTAGGATATACGACAGCTATGTATCAAGAATTGAAAAGCAACATGGATGAAGTATCATGGGAGTGTGTGTATCAACAAAATCCTATGGAACGCGATGGTTTATTATTTCCTGGTAGTGAATTGAAAAGATACTTGTCATTACCTAATAAAAAACCAGATGCTATTATTGCTCATTGTGACGTCGCCTTTGGTGGTGACGATTTCATCAACTTCCCTGTGGGGTATATTTATGGTGAGGATTGCTATGTCGTAGATACAGTATTTAGATGTAAAGCTGACTATAAAGTAACTGAACCTATGGTTGCAGGTAAGATAGTACAACATGAAGTACAGATGGCTCACTTTGAAGCTGACAGAGGTGGGGATTTCTATGCACGTGATGTAGACGATATGGTGAAAAAAGGTAGTAAACACAGGTGCAACATTACATGGAGTTCTGCAGGTACTAAACAAAGCAAGTTGGTACGTATCATTCAGTATGCACCAGATATTAAGCGAATGTACTTCAAAGACCCATCATTGTATAAGCCAACGGACGATTATGGTAGAATGATGTCCAATGTCACGACATTTGTTCAAACAGGCTCATCATTGCATGATGACGGCCCAGATGGTTTAGCTGGTTTAGCCAAATTATTCAAGCAACCTATGATAGGAGCTGTAAGTTCTCCATTTAAAAGACCATTTTAGTGTTGACATATGACGAAACAAATGGTAATATAATAGTGTACTGAATAAGTAGGTAATTTCTTTTGATAGACATTTTTATATTTCCTTTATAATAAATAGTCCCTAGTTGGTACGCTAGGTTGCTTTCAAAGCGCGTTAGGTAGTCGCAAATGGTTAGCGTAAAAAAGATAATTACTGCCTATACTAGCTTTTTTGTAAAATTGATTTCAAGTTACCCGCTGGGGCTTGAAACATGCCAATTTAGTTTCAATCGGGTAAAAATGTTCTCTAGATAGCGCATAGAGAAAGATACAGGTTCAAATCCTGTAATTGGCATCAATCGCGATTTATTCTCATAGAATTAACACCTTAACTATAGGAGAAGGACACATCACAAATGGTTGACGTGTCTTTTTCTTTATGATAAAATCAAACAAGAGAGGTGATAACATGGATGAACCAACTGTAGACCAAGAAAAAGAAAGAGAGAAGATGGAAAGTTTAGTAAGTGACCTCATTCAAGGTGTTACACCTGCTAATAAACCAATTCCTATTTTCAAAGGTCGAAAGAAAATATATACAAATTACATCAATAAAGAGCAGGTTGGCGATGAAATGACAGGATTTAAGAAACTCGATAAAAATAATATCGTAAGAGCATTAAATCTAGCATTAAAGACACATTATAAAAATGCCTATGAAATCAAACTTTTAAGAGATTATCACAATGGTGTACAAAGTATCTTTAATCGTGTAAAGGATATTAGACCAGACGTGGATAATAAAGTGGTAATTAATTATGCTAGTACGTTTACTAGAGATATTATCGGTTACACCTTTGGTAAACCTATGCAATATGTAGCTAGAAGAACTGATAATGAGGACACAAATGGCTCAAACCCTATCAAAGAAGAAGTTCGTTTATTGAATGACTATGCTGAAATGAATGACAAACTATCAAGTGACCAAGAAAAAGCTACTGATTGTAGTATCTTTGGTATTTCTCATAGAGGGGTTTTTCCTAATAGAGTAGACAATGAAGATGAAGCACCTTATTATTATTTGAATTTAGATAGTGAATGTACATTTGTAGCCTATTCTTCTCAATTAAGACGAGACCCTGTATTTGCGGTCACATATACAAAAAGTTGGGGAGAAAATGAAGATGACTATGTTCTCATGACAGTTTATACTATGAGTGAAATTTATATGTTTAAAATCCCATTTTCTAGCACAACAGATTACAATGGATATATTGGTGTGACAGTTACAGATGGCAATTTAGTTACAGGCTATCCTAAACCAAATCCTTTAGGTGTGTTACCTATCGTTGAATGTGAAAACAATCAATTTAGAATGGGACATTGGGAAACTGCTATCACATTGATGGATGCTATCAATAAAGTAGGAAGTGATAGTGTCAATGACGTAGAACAATTCGTAAATTCTATTTTAGTAGCTATCAATGCTGAATTTACTGAAAAAGAAATGAACAATGTAAAATCTAACAAGTTCGCCCAAATTCGTTCCCCACAAGGATTGAACTGCGATTTAAAATATATCCAAGCACAATTGGATGGTACTTCCGTAGAACAGTTGAGACAGTATCTAGAAGATAGTTTAAGGGCTGTCGTAGGTATTCCAGACCGCAAGACAAGAGGCGGTGGCGGAGGAGATACAGGTGATGCTGTAAAACTCCGTGACGGATGGGCAGACATGGAAGTAGTGGCACGTACTACTGAAACATTTAACAAAAAATCTGAAAAGAAAGAATTGCGTGTTATATTAAAAATATTACGTGACTTGAAAAAAATTTCTAAAACGAGTATGATAAACGTAGATATTAAATACCCACGTAACAAAACAGACAATTTGAATAGCAAAGTAACTGCTATGGTAGCTATGTTAAATACACAAGTAATGGCGCCAAGTGACGTACTCGATATAGTGGACATCACAAGTGACAATACAGAAGTAATCAAACGTGGTGAGGAGTATTGGAAAAAGAAAAAAGAAGAAAATTTCGAGGAGCAACAACGACAACTTCAACTCACTCAACAAATGAGTCAAGGTGGCGATAATACTACTCGAGGAGGAGGAAACAAAGATGGACAACCAAACTCAACAAAATCAAGCGAGTCAACAAGGGACTCAAAATCAAACAGTGGTAAATCAACAAACGCAAAATAATTCAACAAATACACAACAAAATGTCGAATTCGACATTCATAATTTACCACCAGAATTTAAAAGATATTTAGACCAAGAAAGAACTCGTGCAAGTCAAACTGCTCGTGCTAATGCTAGAAAAGAATTGGCACAAGACCAAGAATTTATCGCACAAGTAAGAAGCGGGTTTGAACAAGAAGTAAACCATACTGTAGAAGAACAAATCCAAGTATTAAATAAACGTATCTCTAGCGGTGATGTTAGAAATGTATTAATGCAAGGTGGAATTAATGATGCAGAAGATTTACAATATTACACAGACCTATTTGCTAGTGAAGATATTGGCGGAAGTGTTGAGAAGGCAAAATCATTTGTTTCTCGATATAACAAATCATTACAAGACAGAATGGATAAAAAGCAACAACAATCCGTAAGAAATATGGACACACCTGCCACAAACCCATCTACTGTCAATGAAAAAGACTCACTTCAAGCACAATTAGATGAAGCTAGAAAAGATACATCTTATATGAGAGCTGTGAGAATTTCATCTATTATGCGACAAGCAAGTGAAAAAGGAATTACATTAAAATAGGAGGAATTTTATATGTCAACAGGAACAGCGCAATCGTTTGGAGTCCTTAACTATAGTGGACAAATTTTCGATAAAGCAAATATTGATACACCTTTAGTATCAATGTTACCAAGACGTAACACATCATCTGTAGAGTTCGTTGTAAATTCTACTTATGCAAGTGAAAGTGCTTCTATGCCAGAAATTAGTGAAACAGCTTCATTAACTGCACCAGAACCAACTTGTGTAACACGTGCGCAAGAAACAAATGTAGTACAAATTTTCCAATATACTACTGCTGTATCTTATCAAAAACAAGCCAATACAGGAACATTATCAGGGATTAATATTGCTGGACAAGCTAATAACGTCCCTAACGAATTTGACTTCCAAATGGCTCAAAAAACTAAAAAAGCTAGAAAAGATTTAGAATTAACATTAGTTCGATCTACTTATCAAAAAGCAACAACTGATGCCGAAGTAAATAAGACTAGAGGTTTAGTTGAAGCCATCAAAACTACAACTAAAGCTTTAGAAAATAAAGAGTTAGATTATGACAATATTAGTGAAGTATTAAGAGCAATGTCTAAAGCTGGAGCAGACATGAACGGTTTAGTTATCATGTGTGATGCTATCGGTAAAGCACAAATTACTAATAACTTCTCTAAATTACCTGGTTTCTATTTACCACAATCACGTACAGTAGGTGGTATCAATATTGACCAAATCGTTACACCTGCAGGGACAGTAGGGGTAATGCAATATGATAATTTCTTACCAGAAGGTACAGCTTTAATTGTCAATTTAGGTGTGTTATCAATTGTTGAAATGCCTATGTCAAATAAAGGTAACTTTTTCTGGGAACCATTAGCAAAAGCAGGAGCAGGTGACAAAGGTATGTTATATGGTACTGCAGGGTTAGATTATGGACCAGAATGGTATCATGCTAAAATTACAGGAATTTCTACTACTGTAACACCATTAACACCTAGTACTGTAACTAGCGAAGCTTTAAATATTCAAAAATAGGAGGAAATAACCATGTATGATATAGACAAACAAAAATCCAAAGTAAAAATCAAATATCCAGAGGCGAGTGATGCTCAAATCGAATTGGAATTAGATATGGCTAAAGATACTATCAATGACATACGTGGTTATATTCCTACTGATGAACAACCTATTGAGGATAGATACCTTAACTTACAAATAAACATGGTAGTTGAGGCTCTATCTAAATATGGTGCAGAAGGTGAAAAATCTCATAGTGATAATGGGGTATCAAGAGTTTATGATAATGCTTCTCCATATTCCAAGGCGCTATTGAGTAGAATTATTCCGTTAGGAACTTCTTTTAAGTCATGAGAACGCTTGAAAGAGATAAAAAAGCATTATATATTTGTGAGAAGATTAAGGATAGTGACCCTGTTCAATTTAAGCCACCTGTAGAGGTCAAATTGAATGTTGTAGCAACAACAAGTGAAGCTGATATAGTAGCTTTTGGTGATAGCTATAAAGAGTATCGTAGAGCTAAAATCTCCGTCAATGAACTTGACAAATTTAATGAGGGGGATAGAGCTTATATCTATGTAGCTCCGCCATTAGTTCATGATGTATTATGTGATACTGCTGATTTTGAAATCAAATCGGTATCTGACAGTATTTCACAAGCTTCAATTTTATTCAAGAGATTGCAAATTGGCAAATAAGGTTAGAACAATTTCTCTTGACAGACAAGAGATAAAGAAAACTATCCAAGACCTTCAAAATATGAAGAAAACGATAAAAGGCTTTCCATCTGATATTGAGTCCATATTGGATGAAGCCGTATTGTATTGTCAATCTTTAACCCCTATTTCAGACGGACAAGGACGACACCTAGTCTACAATACATATTGGACAAAGACCCCTAGTGGCTATAGAATAGTTCAAGAGGGAGAAAATGTTCTTTATGTAGAGTTTGGTACAGGTCAAGTAGGAAGTGAAACTCCCCATGAGTTAGCCAATAAATTAGGCTGGGTGTATGGTATAGGTGAACATATCTTTACCACTAAAGATGGTAAAGTAGGTTGGTTTTTTCCTACCGACAGTACAAGAACCGAGTATCGTTTTACACAAGGTCAAAGAGCTAATATGCAAATGTATAAGACTGCTCAATGGCTTTCTAAAAAATTAAATGTAGAAGTTAAATTGTTTGTAGAGAAGGTGAAACAACAATGGTGAGTATATTAGATGAAATCATGGAAAAGATTAAAAATAGTACATTTACTGTGCCTTTTAAGGATATTAGAGAACCTTATTCTACTAAACAACCTGTATATCCTATGATTACTGTTGAGGAAATTACAAATACTCCACAACAACAAATCAATGGAAAAATCATTAGAACTAATTTACATTATCGTTTTGAAATTTATGGGAGAGATATTTCTCATGAAGGACAACTGATAAACAAACGTAAATTAGTTACTACATTAGGAAATGAATTAGATACTATTATGAGAGAAACTTATGGTATGAAAATGATAGGTACATATCAAATCTTGCCATATGCCTCTGATAACAGTATTTTACGTTATATCGTTACCTATGGTGGTATCATAGATAATGAAACAATGATTATTTATCAATTATAGGAGGTCAACTGTATGGCACAATTAACGAAAGGTTTAACTTTAGAATGGGTTAAAAATGCTAATGGTAGTGTACCAACAACTGGTTGGGCAAAAGTACCAGATGTTATCAAAATCCCTTCATTAGTTGGTACACCATCTACACATGATGTTACGACTATTTATGATAACATGAAAGTGTATATCGAAGGTTTAACTGACAACGGAGGTACGTTAGGTTTCGGTGTCAACTTCACACCAGAAGTATTTGCAGAAGTTGGAAAAATTCAAACTGAACAAGCTAAAGATGACGTATGGTTTAGAGTAGGTATGCCTAAACCATTAAACAAAGCCTATGTATTTAGAGGTACGGCTTCAATTTTAGCAAATGATGAATGGACACCAGATAATCCAATGCAAGGTACTTTAAATCTTACTGCTACTTCAAGTGTAGAATTAACAGATTATACACCAGGTGAATAAAATATCAAACAGGAGGACATGACATGAGTTACATTGATGTAGAAAGAACTATTGGTGATGAAACCAAAACAATTAGATTAGAATATGATAGAGCATCTATCGTAGAAATGGAAAAGATGGGTTACAATGCAGTCAACCCTTCTGAAAAATTATATACTAATTTTGAAATTTTAATTTATGGTGGTATGCTTAAACATCAACCTAAAACAACATGGAAAGATGCTATTGATTTTGCAGAGTTCATGAAAGAAGAATATGGTATGATGGAAGTAATCGAAAACCTAAATGGAATGGTAAATGAAGTTTTTATATTAGAGGGAAAGACAGGAAAAAAACTAATTCGCAAAGGGAAGTAGAAGAAACTGAAAAACCCTCATATGAAAATGCGAGTGAATTATTTAATGAACTGTTCACTCAATCTATTATTATTGATATGCCCTATGATTTATTTTGGCATGGTGAACCATCACTATACTACAACTATCTTGATGCTTATGAACAAAAATTAGAGGATAAAGAAAAGGCATTTGTTCATAAAGAGAATTGGAAAGCATGGTTGCAAGGATTGTATATAGACCACGCTCTAGCTTGTAATCAACTTTTTAAGAAACAACCTTACTTTAAAGAACCTTTAAAATTTGATGATAAGGAAGTTGAAGAACAAGAAGAAATTAAAGATAGTGATGAATTAACTAAAGTCGAAGAACAACAAGCTATAGCACAGTTTATGGCTTTTGGACAATTAGTAGAAGCAATGAATAATAAACGTAAAGAGAACGGTAACTAAATCGTTCTCTATTTTATTTTTAGAAAGGAGTGGACTGAATGGCAGAGGTAGATAAATTAACATTAGAGATTGAAGATAAAGCTAGTAAATCTACTGATGGAATAGATACTCTTATTACTAAATTAGAAAAATTAGAAAAACAAATGGACGGTACAATCCCTAAAATGCAAAAATTGGCAAATAGCTTTGGGGGATTGAATACAACTACTAAAAAAACACCAAATTTGACACCTAGTCAACAACAAGGTACTGATATGTCAAATACATCCGCTTTGAACAAATTGAGCAGAGCGGTCAATTTTACGGCTCTTACCGCAGGTGCTTATAAAGCTGGCCAAGCTTTTTCAAAATTATTAGGAGTTGCAAATGATTATATCGAGACTCAAAACCTCTTTGAAGTCGTTATGGGTGACTCAACAAAACAAGCGTGGAATTTCGTAGAGTCACTTGAAAGTATCGGTGTCAATCAAGAAGAAGCTATGCGTTATCAAGCATCTTTTTATGATTTAGCAAATTCATTAGGTGTTTCGTCTAAAAATGCCTATACATTATCTACACAATTTACTAAATTAGCATACGACTATGCTTCTTTATATAATAAGGACCCAGATGCTATGTTCCAAAAATTACAAGCTGGTATCACAGGTACTGTAGAACCATTGCGTAGATTAGGTAAGGATGTTTCAGAAGTAAGATTACAAGAAACAGCTAGACGTTTAGGTATTCAAGAAAGTGTTCGTGATATGACACAAGCACAAAAAACTGAATTACGTTTCATAGCTATCATGGAACAATCAAAGAGTGCTATGAACGACATGGAGCGTACAATCGACCAACCTGCAAACGCATTAAGAGTGTTGAGAGCACAATTAACTTCTTTAGCTAGGGAGTTTGGTTCTTTATTTATTCCTGCTTTAAGTGCCGTATTACCTTATTTAATTGCATTTATTAAATTCATAAGAACGATTGTAGCTGAAATCGCAGGCTTCTTTGGAGTAAAATTAAAAGCTATTGATTTTAGTGGAGTCAATTCACAAATCAATAATACTGCCAAAGGTACAGGAGATACAGCGAAAAATCTTAAAAAATCGGCTGATAATGCGAAGAAATTGAAAGATTATATTCTAGGTATTGATGAATTGAATGTATTGAATGATGATGGCACTGTAAGTCGTGACACAGGAGCAAGTGGTAGCGGGTCTGGTGGAGGAGTAGGAGATTTAGGACTAGATTTAAGTAAATATGGATATGATGATTTACTTAAAAATATCAATTCAAAAGCAAACCAAATTTATGAGACATTCATGAAATGGAAAAAACCTTTAATGATTATAGCTGGTATTTTAGCAGGTATCTGGGCAATAGGCAAAATCACTAACTTTATTAGAGCATTAAAAGGTGTTCAAACAACATCCAACTTTGTAGCAGGTTTACAAGGTATTGGCGGATTGGCAAGAGCGTTCTTTAACCTAGCAGGCTCAGGTGGTATATTAGGTACAGTAGCTACAGCTTTTGTGGGACTAGGAGATACAATTCTTACTTCTATGGGAGTTATCACAGGTAGTACATTGGTTGCAGGACTTACAGGTTTAGGTGTTGTATTAGCAGGAGTTGCCGTAGCAGGAGTTGCCGTCCATGAAGGTATGAAACCTGCGGTAGATACTGTAGATGAATTCAGTAATGGAGTTTACAAAGTAAGTGAAACTACAAAATCAAAATTAGAACCTGTCGTTCAAGAATGGGAAAACGCAGGTAAGAGATTAGCTAAAATTGACTTCAAAGGTATTATTACTGATAAGGATATTAGCTATTTGACTAAACAAGCCACAAAAATGAAAGAAGCGGTTTTAAATGAATTGAGTAGTGATAGAAACAGTGAATTGAAAGACCTTGATATGATGAAAGGTTTAAAAACTGTAACAGCCGAAGAATATACTGAAATGTTGAATTCTACTAATACTTACTATGATGAAACTCAAAAGAAAGTAGATGACACTTACGCTCGTATTAGTGAAATTACAGCAAAATACAAAGGTAAGAATATGCCTATGACACAAGAGGATTTAAACGAGTTACAAAGTTTATACGACCAATTAGGAGAAATAGGTATAACTGCTATGAGTGAAAGTGAACAAGAACAAACATTTATTCTCAATAGATTGAAATATAATCAAAAACAACTTACAATAGAAGCAGGTAGTGAAATGCTTGTAGAAGCAAAGAAAAACCATAAGAAATCTATTGAAGAAGCAGACCAATGGCATGCAGACCAATTAGCATCCCTTGAAAAGAGATATGCCAATGGCAATGGTATGACTAAAGAAGAATACGAAAAACAAAAAGGTATTATTGATAAGGCATACCAAGAACAAATCGCCAATGCTGATGCTTCTTATAACGACATCAATACAAGAGTTAAAAATAAGTTAGGTGAACAATACGGTTATATTGATGAAAGCACAGGCAAAATCAAAACCAAATGGCAAATTGCATGGGACAAAATGTGGGGTGTAGTAAGTACAGTTACAGGCGCTATTACGAGTGGTGTTAGTGATTTTGTAGGTGGTATATGGGGCATATTTACAGGCTTATATGATAGCATTATAGGTTTCCAAAAATGGTTTGATAGGAAAGTCAAAGAAATTTTTGGTGGATTAGGTAAATATGCTAAACAATTCAAATGGAATGACCCTAGCACATGGATTTCATGGAGTAGTATGGACCCTGATACGGGAGTAGACATTCCTGTAACTTACTACGGTACTAATTCTATGCAAAATCCAACAGTTACAGCTTTTGCTAGAGGCGGTTTCGTTCCTGCTAATGCGAGTTTCGTATCACCTAGTCAAAGCCTATGGACGGCTGGGGAAGCTGGAAAAGAAATCGTAGGAAGCTATCAAGGCAAGACTACAGTTATGCCACTTGAAAATACAAGCTTTGTGCAATCAATGAAAGAAGCTGTACGTGAAGGTGTGATTTATGCTATGAGAGAAGCAAACAGAGAAAATCCTGTAAGGGTTGAAAACAAAGTATATCTTGACAGTAGAGAAATCAAAAGTGCTAACAATACGCAAGATGTCATTCAATCTAATGGATTTATCAAAAGAAGATAGGAGGAATGGTTATGAGCGCACCCTTTATTAAAATAAATGGAGTGCCTCTACCTGCCCCTAAACAAGGTTTAGAATACACAGTTACTACAACTGTTGACTCTGGTCGTAACGCTAATGCACAAGTTACAGGTAGTAAGGTAGGTAGAGACCAATTAAAATTGAGCAATTTAGAATGGGCACATTTGGATGCCCAAACATGGAGTAGAGCATTAAGAGAATTTGAAAAATTCAAGTGTTATATTGAAGTTATAGACCCTGTCACCCTTACATGGATTGGTCGTTATTTCTATCCCGGAGATAGGACATTTAAGCTTTGGAAAGTAGATAAGGAAACGGGTATACCATTGGAATATATAGATTGTAAATGTAACTTGATTGATATGGGGTATTAAATATGAAAGAAGCAAGTCAAAAATTTATAAGTGAAATGAACGAACCATTTAAAAACAAATGGCTTGTTAAAGTAATGATAGGGGCGGTAAACAATACATTACAATCCTTCGGCAACATAACCACTGATGAAGAATTGAATTCTTTATCTTCACCTATCAATGATTTACTTTCAAATAAAACATATACTCCTATTGCTTTATTTGAAAGAGAAACTACATTAGCTGATGGTACACCTATATTTTATTCTAAAGAGAATTATAGTGGAGTTGCATTTAAGAGAGAAATCAATAAAGACACATCTATTACTTTTAAATATTCTATTGATGAAAGTTATGTTGATAGAACTGTTGATGAATTAATTCTTGATTTTGATGTCAACTATCCTAAAACTATTAAAATAAAATATGACACTAAAGCATCACCTTATTATGGAACATTGACTTTTGAAAATGAAGGATATAGATTTCAAACCAAAGAGTCTTTTAAAGATATTACTTATTTAGAAATTACAATGAGTGATTTTGCAAATGATAAAATGCTTATTATGAAATCCATGTCTTTTGGAGAAGTTTTGATTTATGACAATGAAGATTTAACAGATGGAAATGCTTTATCTTATAGTGAAGCTACTTTCTTTAAAAGTGATGAATTACCTTATAAGAAAGCCAATATTGTTATCAACAATCAAAATGATAGATTTAATATTGAAAATCCAGATAATGAATTGAAATTACTTGATAAAGGTCAAACAGTATATTTTATGGTAGGGTATGAATTTTCAGATGGAACACAAGAATATGTTCAAGGGCAAAAACTTATTCTTGACAGTTGGACAGTAGACGAGCAACATTTAACATTGAACGTTATAGATAAATTAAATTGTATTAATGATAGTGTAGACATTGACAGTATAAATGTGAATATGAGCTATCGTAAATATCTGAATAAAGTATTGTCAGAAGGATATGAAGATATATTTGATTTAAGAACATATGACAAATTTATTCCTCAAGGTTTCCCTGTAATCTATAAAGGGTACAGAAAAGAAGCCTTATTAATGATGGCTAATGCCTTTCAAGAAATATTGACTATTGACACCGAAGATAAGATACATTCCAAAGGCTCATTTACTCAACTAGATATGCCACTAAATGTAAATATGGCTGATATATCAAATGAAAACAGTTTGATTGATTATTATGATACTGATGAAAACCAATGGAGAAATTATGCTACGTTTGAAAAAGATTATGTAAAAGCAGATGGTAGCTTTGTATTTCCTATGAAAAACAGTAATGAATTTACAGGATTGATAGGCAATCAAATGTGTGATGAAGATGGGAATATTGAAGAAAATATGTCATTTAGATTAGCTTTTTGGAACAGACCACCAGAATATTTCTCAATGGTATTTGTTCATAGACATACTCCTCAAAGTTACAAATATAAGATATTAAATCCCAATACAGGGAAGTCTTATTATGAAAGTAATGAATTGTATCATGACGTTAGGGAAACTGACACAATCGTGTTAAATCTTAAAAATGATATTCCTAATTTTGACAATTTAGATTTATGTTCTATAGAAGTCACATTCTTATCGGTGAATTGGACAGTACCTTACAATACAATTCATTTAAAATACGTTAAAATGGAAAATATGAACGCATATGAGTTGAATGAAAATCAATATGTGGATTATTACCCTCATGTTGAAATTCAAACTCCTATTAGAAATATGATTATCAAGGTAAACAAATATCAACCTGAACAGCAAAGAGGGAAGATATTTGAACAAACTGTTACATTCCCTTCTCTAGGCTCTAGTGTAGAAGTAGAAATCAATTCACCATGTTTTGACATAGGAACAGGAAACCAATGGGACGTAGGATTTAATGAAAGTGGTACATTGTCTCTTGACAATGGGGAAGTGACAGTTTCGGCGATAAGTGGTAGAATTAAACATGTAAGATTAACTCTTAAATCTAATGCTAGTAGTTTAACTCAACCTATCACATTATATGCCGTAGGCTCTCAAACTATTTCAACACAAGATGAATACCAATTAGCTAAAGTAGGAGATACATTAGAAATGTCCAATAATCTATTGCCTATGGCTTATGGAGGGGCATGGACAAGTGGCATAGCTGAATGGTATGCTAGAGAAGAAGTAAAAGATAAATTGTATTCTTTCAACTATATGGGAAATCCTATATTGGAAACAGGAGATAACATCAAAATTCTAAACAAATTAGGTGATGAAATCATCATTAAAATTGAGAAGCATGAGTTGACGTTTAGTGCAGGAGGATTAAGAGGTTATATAGAAGGGAGAAAGATATAATGGCTAATATGATACCACCAGAAGCTAATTGGACAGCTTCTAGCTATATTAACGCTGATGATTATAATAATTTTTGTGTTCATATATATTATATATCTCAAGAATTGGACGCATTTTTTCCTATAGGCGATAAATTCGACGATATGGACACAAGTCATAACAACGAAAACCCTCCTACTGTTTCTTACAATGATTTTCCTACACCAGACAGATGGAATTTGATTGAAGATAAGATTGAGTTATTAGACAATCTTACGGGTAACATTGTAGGGATAGGAGAAAAGAAAACATTTCAAGAGGGAGACAAATATATTGACTATATTGAATTGAATAGATTGACAAATGCTATTAGAGGGTTTTATAATTTAATGGAACAATTATGGAATGGTAGAACTGAATTGCCATTTACTTTAGGAAATTATGGAGGTTTTGAAGTATGAGTTTAAAAACTAATTATAAAGACGAAATGTTAAAAAGTGGAGAGCAGAGAAGATATAATTTAGTGGCTAGTAATGGTTCCACTCTTTATTCCAATGTTAGATTAGAAAAAGCCTATACACCACAGGTTGAAGGCGACAAATTTAGTGCCAAAGACATTAATGATACAAACAAAGCCATCAACGATATAAACGATAGTATGAAATATTCTTTATCGGCTGAACAATATACAGGTCAAAGATGGCTAAATGGGGAAAAGATATATCGTAAAATCATAACATGGAATAATATAACATCCGGTGTTAAAAATGTAGCGCATGGTATCAGTAATATTAAAGAATTTGTCAATTATGATGTAACTCTAAATGGTAATAAGACATTTTATAAATTACCTATTGTTTATTATTCAAATGCCGATTCTGGTACATTCTATGATATATATGCTAGAATTAATAATACTAATATTGAAATGATTAGTAATTCAAATTGGTCTGATTATAAAGTAACAGCTATCTTATATTATACTAAAACAGTGGATAAATAGGAGGTGTAGTTTCTATGGATAATGCGACAATTTCATGGACAGTTATTCTAGCTTTGGGAACTATCGTAGGACTATTCTTCACAGTTGGGAAGCCTATCATCAATCTTAATTCTACTATTACTGAATTGATTACTCGTCTTAAACGTATGGAGCATGATTTAGATGAATTTAAAGTTCACAATCATGAGGCGCATAAAAAACTCCATGATAGAATAGATGAAGTAGAAGATGATGTAAATTGTATCAAGCAAAACGTAGAAAATATTAAAAGAGACGTGATTATGATTACTAAATAAAAAGCACCTTTACATGGGTGCTTTTTAGGTGCTATAATACAAATATGGAAAGGAGGTATTTATATGTTAAAGTTAACAAACAAAACATATGATATTCTTAAATATATCGCTCAATATGTACTACCAGCTTGTGGTACTTTATATTTTGCTCTAGCAGGTATCTGGAATTTACCATATGGTGAGCAAATCGTAGGTACTATCACAGCCATAGATACATTTTTAGGAGTGTTATTAGGAATTAGTACAAATACCTATAATAAAAAATAAAGGAGAAATTTTATGAGTAATATTGAAAAAGCTGTCTCATTCATGATTGACATTGCAAAAGATGATAGTCATGGATATGACCAAATTCATAGAACAGGCGGAACTGATTATGATTGTTCTTCATTAGTAGGTACTGCATTAAACCAAGCGGGCTTTAATGTCAAGAAGTCGTCTACCACTAGAACATTGAGAGCACAATTATTAGCTTGTGGATTTAAAACTGTTTCAGTAGGCGGTGCTCGTAAACGTGGTGACATTTTCTTAAAAGAAGGACATCATGTCGTTATGTGTACGGGTGCAAATAATATCGTTCACGCATCTATCAATGAAAAAGGAAAGACAACAGGTGGCAAACCAGGAGACCAAACAGGCAAGGAAATATGTGTTAGAAGTTTCTACAATTACAAAGGCGGTTGGGATTATCATTTTAGATTTAGTGATGCTATCTCAACTCAACCAACAACTAAACCTAGCACAACTCCTAAAAATGATTTAGTCGCTTTAGGACAACAACATACTATCAACTATACAGGACATAGTATTACAGTTGACGGTATTAACGGTAGAAATACAAAAGCTAATATTGTTAGATGTTTTCAAGTAGCTATGAACCATGATTATGGCAGTAGACTAAAAGTTGATGGTGCTTGTGGCAAAAACACAATCAATGCTCTAGGGAAACATTATGTTAAATATGGTGAAACCCAAGAAATGGTAAGAGCGGTACAAGTTGCTTTATACTGTTATGGTTTCAATCCTGGTAAAACTGATGCAATATTTGGTGACAACACTAAATTAGCTGTTTTACAGTTCCAAAGAGCTAAAGGATTGACTGCTGATGGTATCGCAGGTAAGAATACAATCAAGGCTTTAATGGGAATATAAGTTAAAAGAAAGATGGGTAATTGTTATGAAAAACAAAATATTATATAAGCGTTCTTTGCGAACGTGTATCATTATGTTAGTGGTATGTATCGTGTTTAAGTTATTCGGTGTAAAATGGTTTGACTTGAATACGAGCATACCAATATTACAAAAGTTAGATAAAATTATAATGAATAATTATATTTATTGTTTACTGTATAGTTCTATTTTATTAAGTGTAAATTTATTTTTTATAATATCTATTACTTTGAATTTAGAATTGAAAGAAAGCTTTAAATATACATCATTTACATTTCCTTTTACAATCATATTTATCATTTTAAAAACGAAAATACATTATAATCTGTTTTTAACTTTAAGTGATTTTATTTATATTATTTCCGTATGCAAAATTATAAATCACAAAGTTAAAATTAAAAGAATATTAGGTGTTATAATTTTAAATATCATTTATCAATTTATATCTTGTTATTTAAGAGACATAGGTTTTCATAATGGTAATTACGGATGTGTAATAAGTGTATTAATGATGATTGATTATTATATCATGCTTATCATTACTTATTTAATGAAAGGAGAAAAATTATGCCAGATTTTCCAAGTTTCTTTTTCTTCCCTACAAAGGGAGCTTTTGAAAAAGCATTCAAAAAATTATTCAGAAAATAAAGGCGACAATTAAGATGGGTAAACGTGAAAAAGTGATGTTTACGATATTCGTAGTCATTGTTCAAGTTTTACAGTTTCTATTAGTTTACTCAATAGCATGGTTGAATAACCGAACTATTGAGTTTTTATTTATATTTTTCAGTTTTCAAATGAATAGAATGGTATTCGGTAAATCTTATCATGCGGATAGCTTATCTAAATGTACATTGATTACATTAGTAACATTCTATCTATTAATCAAAGGAGTTATTCCTTTAAATATATCATTATTTGCCACTCCTCTCTTTGGAGTATATCTATCATACGTACTGAACATTATACAGGAATTGATAGACAATCAAGAAGTTCCTAAACCATTCGTAAAGAAGAGATTGAGAGAACAAATCATAGAGATACTAGGAGAAGACTTAAGTGAAGAACACATAAATGAAATTTGTAGAGCGAAAGGCATCAATCCTAAAGTAGCTGAAACTGTTTATCTTTATATTGACAATTCAAAAGATGAAGTAGCGGATATATTGGATATTCAAGGTACAACAGTTATTAGGAGATTGAAAAAGTTTATATGATAAAAACAATCAAGATTTACGATGATAAAAGCGTTTATCCTTCAGATTTAATTATTGGTAACGAAGGCGAAAAAGGTGTGAATACTTTAAATTTCGATATAGAAACAAATATCCCATCTATGAAATGGTATTTAATTTTTGATAACAAAGCTTATCCTATCAATAATAACAAATTAGTAGTTAATGAAACTATGACAATTAAAGGAGCACATATTTGTTATGTTGTTGGTAGCAATGCTAGACCAGGTCAAAAAATCAATGAAGGAACATTATATTTTAGAACAAATAAAATTATTATGAGAGTAGGTGAATAGACATGGATTTAGATAATATTGTTGTACCAGATGATATTTCGGTACAAAGTAATGAAGAAAGAATTGTAATTGACCCAATTACAAGGGTTATCAATATTCCAGAAGATTATATAATCGGTGTTGAAAGTGATGAAAAATCAGATAGAATGTATTTTCAATGTCCTAAAATTGTAGGTGACAATGTAGATTTAAGCAAATTGAAACTATATGTCAATTTTGAAAATGCAAATAAAGAAAGAGATAATTATTTTGTCGATGATGTTACTGTAAGTGAAGGAAATATTTTATTCTCATGGCTATTCAGTAGAAAAGTAACAAAATACAAGGGTGATGTTAAATTCATTGTATGTGCTAAAAAATCAGAAGATAATCTTACATTAGAATGGAATACTACGGTAGCTAAAGGACTTTCATTAGAAGGTATCGAAGTCGAATTAAGTGACGAAGAACAATCAATCGCTAGTGATTATTTAATTCAATTAGAAAAAGAATTATCAGCATTGGCTGAAACCGAAAATAACAGATTACTTACTACGTCAAGTAATCAAATCACAAACATCACAAATAAAGGCTCTGAACAAGTCCAATTAGTGGAAAATACAGCCAAAAAAGCTTTAGATAGTATTCCATCTACTTATACAGATTTACAAAAACAAGTTAATGAAGTAGAAGACCGTGAGTTAAAGGATGCAAATGGTATTACTCAAGAATTGACTATTACGGATGGTTATGCTCAATTAACAGATACTGCTACAAAGAGATTAAATAGTTTAGTTATTAAAGGTAATAGTGAACAAGAAGGTTCAACTGCAACCTCTTACGAATCATATACAGGTGGTAAACCTTCTCCTTCACCTGAATATCCACAAGAAATTAAAGCGGTTAATGAGTTAAGTGGAGTAATGAGCGGAAAGAATTTACTAAAACCATATGGTAGTTATCCTATAACTAATAATGGAATTACATTTAATTTAATGAACGATGGTGTTCATGTAAATGGCAAATGTACTAGGTCAAATTGCCGTACATTTATATATTCTGATACTTTGCAAGCAGGAACATATTATATCAATGGAATAAAAGGTGCATCAAATTCACGCTATCAAATCGTATTATATAAAAACAATGTAATTATTAGCTATATCACTACTAATAATTTCAAATTAGTATTAAAAGAAAAAGCAAAAATTGAACTTTCATTATTCGTATATTCTGAATATGGAACGTTTAATGATTTAGTTTTACCCTATATGATTTGTAGGAACGAAAATGATTTGTATTTATACACTCCATATCAAGGTCAATCGCTTTTAAACTACACTCTTCAAAACCCTCTTTATAAAATTGGTGATGTATATGATTACATTGATTTTAACAGAGGCAAGATTATTAGAAATGTTGGTGTTGTAACTTTTGATGGAAGTGATGATGAACTTTGGAACAAATATAGTAATAACGTTAGCATGGATGGATATAGTGTAAATGTCAGTAATGCAATAGATACTACTCCATGTATTTGCAATAAACTTTTAACCACAGATGCTATTTCTACTACATTGGAAGAAGCAATAAAAGTTTTAGATAACGCTATGTATGTTGTATTAAATAAAATAAGAGGTCTAAATACTACTGAGCTATTTAAAAGTTGGCTTCAATCAAACCCAATAACAGTTTATTACCAACTTTCAACACCAACTGAAGAAGATATTCCAACTGAACTTTTAACTCAATTAAAACAATTACAAACATATTCAGGTGAAACAAATATTTCATTTGAAGCAAGTGATGTCTACCCCACTATTGACCTAGAATATATTGTAGATACTAAAAAATATATTGAAAGTAAAACTGATTTAAACGCATTTGTTGAAAAAATGATTAAAACAAATCCAATGAAATATATGAATTATGATGTTATTAAATATACACAAGAAGAACTTGACAATCAAAGCATCATTGATATTGATTATAGAGTTACTTGTTTAGAATTAGATATGGAGGAACAATAATATGACTATTTATGACAGATTGAAAAAAGGAATTAATTCTAGAATTAATAAAGGTTTATTAGATGATTTTTATGTTGAAAAAACTAAAAACCAATTAGACGTTTTCTTCTATAGCGACCGCATTACACAAGAACAGTATAAAGAATTAATGGACTTAATTAATTCACATATCACCAAAGATTAAATAGAATGATAGGAAATACTAAACGTTTTGACAAAGTATATCCATAAAAGAGCTTAAAAAGCTCTTTTTATTTTAGAAATGATACTAAAAAGATACTACATTCCATTTTAAAAAGTGTTATATTAATAGTCGAGGAGGGGATGAACATGAATAATTATTATAATCCCATGCAATCTAGAGTTGACTCGTTGATGCAACAAAAAGCTATGATTGAACAACAATTACAATCATTACAGCAAATGAATGTTCCCAACATTAATATCAACAACATCCCATCAAATCCTACACCGTCAAATTTTGACTTCAATGGTAAATGGGTAGATGGAGAAGAACAAGCAAGAAATGTAGCAAATAACAATCTTCCACTGATATTGTTTGATAACAACAATCCTGTTTTCTATATGAAAAATATGGATGGCGCTTTCAAGAAATTCAAATTTGAAGAAATCAAAGAAGAAAAAGTTGAAAATACAAACAACGAACGTATGGATATGTTAGAAGCTAAAATGGACACCATTTTAAAGGCATTACAAGGCGAACCTCAACAAGTACAACAAAATGTACCTAGTGAACAAAAACCTCCTCAAAACGCAAGAAAAGGGGGTAAAACAAATGGCTAACCCTTTAAAGTCTTTCATGGGTGGAGGTACAAATCCATTGGGCGGTATGATGAACCCTCAAAATATGCTCATGAATATGCTAAAACAGCGTAACCCTCAAATGTTCAGCCAAATAAATCAAATGATGAACAGTGGAGTCAATCCAAATGATTTCATGAAACAAATGGGAGTTACACCTCAACAAATGGAAATGGCTAAACAACAGGCTAAAAAGATGTTCGGTAACAACATTAAATTTTAATGTGGTTATAAATATATTATAGAAAAGGAGAGAGGTCTTATGACAGATGCAGGAATGGGTATTCAACCTACTTACAATCTAGCTGAAAGAGACAATGATGGTTTCGGTAATGGTTTTGGAGCATGGTTTTGGGTTATCTTAATCTTATTATTTTGTAATAACGGTTGGGGTAACAATAATGTCACTAATGACACATTGCTTGATGGTGAGTTCATTAAACGTGATATTTTTAATACTAACCAAAACGTTTCTAACTCTGCTTGTCAAACTCAACGTGATGTATTGGAAAGTCGCTATACTACTCAATTAGGTATGCAAAACCTACAAGCTGGTCAACAAGAATGTTGCTGTACAACTCAACGTGCGATTGACAACGTAGTAGCACAAGATTATAAAAACACTTGTGAAATTACTACAGCAATCCATGCTGAAGGTGAAGCAACTAGAGCCTTAATCAATGCTAACACAATGCAAGAATTAAGAGATAGATTAGCCGATAGAGATAGAGATTTATTAACTGCTAATTTCCAATTATCTCAACAAGCACAATCAGCTAACATTATCAGTACATTACAACCTACACCTAAGCCAGCATATCTTACTTGCTCACCATATTATGCTTATAATAGCGGTGCTTGTTTCGGTAATGGTTGCGGATGCAATGGAACAACTTTATAATCTAGTCGCATGGCGATATTAGGTTTTATCAAACCTTTGGATTTAAACATTAAAAAGAACGGTTCAAAGGAACTGTTCTTTTTATTTTAGAAAGGAGAAAATTATATGATTAATAGTATTGGAGTGGCTAGTCAAACAGTAGCCGTAGGACAAAATGTATTATTTCCAACAGACAGAGTAAGAACACGTTCTTGTCAATGTGCTTGTAAAGGATGGTTGGCACATGATTTAGGAAGTGGTTTATTTACTTTAACTAAACCAGGTATTTATGAGGTAGAATATAGTGCTAACATCACATCTGCTACACTAGGCGAAGCTTCATTAGATTTAGAACTAGATGGTGAAATCATTGGTGGAACTAGAAGTATCTATACAGTAGCTACAGCGAGTGCATTAGGAAACGTAGATGGTAGTACATTAGTACAAGTACCATGTGGTGCTTCATACGTTATTTCATTGGGAAATAATTCAGCTTTACCTTTAACTGTTCAAGACGCAAATATCATTATCAAGAAGATTGCATAATGAATGAAAATTTAGATTTTCTAGACGCTATCACTCTTGCTTCTTTTATTCTTCAAGTACAAAACAATGATGAACTTCATAAACAAGCAAGTAATGATGAAGTCATAGAAAATCTTCATAATGATATTATGTCTTTAATGATTGAAAACAGACAGTTATCTAAAAAGATAATAGAACAGAACGAAGAAATCATTAAATTGTTGAAGGAGGGTAAATTATGAGTATGAAACATATGTATCAACAAGCAATGAACCATCCAGAAGTAATTGAAAAAATGATGGAGGACTTTGATATTGTCATGGATATTATCAAAGTGGAACACCCAGAGCGTTATCGAGATATTAAAACAAATCTTTATATTTTAGTAAATGGGTATCATTTTGACGAGGACACATTGAATGACATTTATGAAGATATGGTAAATGATGATGGCTCAAGAGTTCCTAAATGGAGTGTAGAAGAAACAAACTCGGTAGCACGTAGTAATGGTATCTCTTTTAGGGACTTCAACGAATACGATTGGAATTATGCCATGAATATGATATATAGTGATTATTGCGAAGTGCTAGGAGATAATGTAACATCCTATGTCCGTATGGCGCACAAGTTCTTGAACGACAAAGATGCCCCAGATGGCAAAGCTTTAAGATATGCAATGTGCATGAAAAAAGACTACAAATAAATGTAGTCTTTTTGCATATTCGCAACCAAAATGTTTTAACGGAGAAGTGAGAGGTGATGGGTGGGACCTCTCACATATATTATTCTAACATACATATTTATTGTTGTAAACATCATTTAGCAATTTTTTTATTTGTTCAAAATCATTTGTAATGATTGCTATTCCACCTGCATTATTAATCTTTCTACATTCTATTTCCTGTTGTTTACTTGGTCGTCCTGTTCCATCTTCTCTTTTAAGTTCTAAACCTATCAATCTTCCATTGATGCATACCAGTATATCTGGTACTCCACTTCTTTGTGAAGCGTTACCACCGATATTTAAAAACCACGCTTTTTCTTTAAACGTGGTTTTAATATATGTTTCAACCTTCTTGACTAGGTTTGACTCTAAAGGCGACCTATTAAAGGTCATCTTCTTCATCTTCTACTTCCTCAACAGTTTCTTCATCTGCTAATCTAACAATTTTTTTAATGTTGGCATAAACATATCCGTTTTCATTATCTTTAGGGTCTGAATGTTTGACTTCACACACTAAATTTTTGCCTACTAATTTTGGTAAATCTTTAGATAATGAGAAGTCTTCTAAAGAACTGTCTCCTAAAGCTGTTCTTGCTAAAATTGAGAACAATACTAAACCAATAGGATTTTTATCTGTTTTCTTTAATTTTTTATTTAAGTCATAAGTTTGTTTGATTGTTCCACCGTTTGCATGAGTGAATACTACTTCGATTTTAGATGGTTTTGCTTTAGGCATTGCCTTTGCACTTGTAATTCCTAAAACTACATCTTCTCCTGCAGGTACTAATGTAAAACTACTTTCTACTAATTGAATTGTGTCCATAATCTCTAATCTCTCTTTCTCTATTTTTTCTTTCTCAATGTTAATGTTTCTTTTGTTGATTTAATTTCATACTTGTCTAATACTCCGTCAAGTTCCATTGCTTCAACATCATAAGAAACAACTTCTTTAACTGTTTTAGATAATGTATAGTTACCTAAAACTGCTTTTGTATCGTTATCTCCCATTTGTGAAGACAACTGTTCTTTGATACCCTTTTCACAAGCTTCTAATTGTTTTTCTAAATCCGCTAAACCTGTTTCTTTTTTGATGGCATCTATTTTAGCGATAAGTTCATTAGCTTTAGCGACCAAATCGTTATCGTCTAAATCATTTTGAGGTTTTGAAGTTCTTAAAATATCTAAATATTCTTTATCCTTCACTTCATCAAATACAGGACTGAAACCTGTCTTGATATGTTCATCATACCACTTATTGGCTAATTCAATCAAGCCTTTAATGTTATAATGGTTTTTAGGAATTTTATCCCCTTTTTCTAAAACAACGATTTCCCCATCTGTAATGTCAATATAAGTTTTATTCACATCATATGTGAATATTTGTGTATTCGTATCATCTACTACAAAATTTTGAGGATTGTTGTAATCATCATCTTTTAAAAATGATACAACTAAATGTACTCTTTTAGCACCTTCTAAATAAGCATATTCTAATGCTTGACATAAGTAATAAACAGGTGGATGGTCTACCCAATCCTCTGCACGTTTGGTAGTCTTGTATTCAAAAATATCTGATACCTTACCGCTAGGACGAACAAGTTTACTATCCCACATACCACCGTAAATTTTTTCATTAGGATAGAAGTCATATTTGACCTCACCATATCTGTTACCGAAAAATTCTTCTGGTGATAATACGTTTTCACTAATTTGTTCTTTAGTCCATTTAATTTGTTTTGGTTCAATAGCTTTACCAGCTAGGGTATAAATTGTATCTTCAAATGGAGGTCTAGCACATTTAGTAATTTCACACCACATTTGAAATGGAGTATTCCATTTATTCAATCCTAAAATACCTGCTAGACGAGTACCTGTAACTTTTAATTTACTTCTTGGTTCTCCATCTACTAAAATAATTCTTTTCCCATCTTCACTGTATTTCCAATCTAACATTTTTCTTATCCTCTATCTTCCATAATTTCTATACCATAATTCTCACACACTTGGTATTCAATTTGGTATCCTCTATAATCGTACCAATCACCTATGAACAAAGCCAAATCACATTTACTCAATAATTCTAAAGATTTACCTAACCAATATACACCGCTATTTTTTACATCTTTTGGTTCATCTTCTGTAAAATAACTTTCAGCTACTTCAAAACCTTCATTTAATCTACGTGATAATCTTTCAATAGCTTTATCTCTTGCTTCTATAATTTCATCTTCTGTTTTACCACGCATTGGTTGACTTACAAATAATCTTCTCATAATCATTTGAGAGTTGGGGGTTATTCAACCCCTAACTCGTCCGCCTTTTCTTCAATCTTTGTCATCATAGAAACTGCTTTTGTTTTAGTTAAAGCCATTTCGCCTTTTTTGAATTTTTCAAGGTTAGTTAAAGTTTTTTCGCCATATCCTGGTTTCTTTTCTTGACATTTCTTAATCAAGTCAATCATTTCATCTACATAAGCCATTGTTGGTTGGTCGTTGTTTACGACTTCTTGTTTAGCTTCTTCTCTTTCTTCCTTTGTTGGAGGAGGTGTAGGTTTAGATTTTTTAGGCTCATCCTTTGTTACATTTAAAGGTTTTTCTTCTGCTTTTTTATCTTCTTTAGCTGACTCTGGGTCGATTTCATCTTGTGTTTCTGGTAACAAGAAGTTATTTAACACAAAGTATTTAATAGCCATTGTTTCAGCTTTATAAATACCTTTATCTAAATTATCACTGCCTTCTGCAATAATTGGATAATCTTCAAACTCACCTGTATCTGGGTCAATTAGACTCATATTCCCTTGAATAGTAATCAAGTTCATATTTCTAGTTTTTTCAAGAGGTGTAAATAATCTATTTACGATAGATAATTTATAAATCAATCCAACTTCTCTACATCCTTGTCCTAATACTTTACGATAGTAAGCTGACTTGATGTATTCATATCCTTGTGCATCATTGTACCCATCTGTAATGTAAGGTTGTTTTGCTAAATATAGACCTAAATCAAAAATCTTTTTGTATAGAGCAGGTCTTGGCTCTAATTTTGTTTTAGCTACTGCCATTTTCTTTTTCTCCTTTGTTTTCTTATTTTCTTTAATGCCTAGAAAATCATTTATTCTTTTCTTTGCAAGATTAATATACCACTCTTTATCAATAGTGTCAATAGTAATTTTACAAGAATTGTCTATAAGTGCATGTTGAGGACAATTTTGGATTGTGTCTTTTCTCATAAAGAAATCTCCCTTTTCGTCCGTTTCCCATACTCTCTTATAAGTTTTCTTTCCTTTTTGATTGATATAATATCTTGCCCATTTTTCCTCAAAGTCTACTTCTTGGAACAATTCTTTACTCAAATATGTTTTCTTCACTTTTTTAACCGCACCTAGAGTTTCATTTTTAACCGCATAGATACGATTTACTCTTTGTACTTCTATTTCTTCACCATTCACATAATGAACTGTCTTATCGTAACTACCTCCTGTTTTTCCAATTAATTGAAATTGGAAAGGGTCATTACAAGCATTGATAGTATCTTCTACAGGTACATCATTGATAAAATAGTCAATGATAGCCTTTGCTACAATAGAAAATGAGTTATGCTTGAATGATGGTTTATAATCGCTCACATAAGCACCTTTCACTTTCAATGAACCATCTTCTTTTTCAAGGATATAATTATTCACATCTTTAATAATATAACGCTTGATACCTTCAACTTCCAACTCTAGACGTGTTCTCTTTTGCCATTCATCCATTACCGCATTGGCTATATCCATTTCGCTTTCATGAATGATAAAAGCAACACCATCTGTATTTACATTAGTAAGTCTAATTGTCTTACATTGTTTACATAACTCAACGCATAAGTCCGTCAATAGTAACTGTCCTGTTACACATACTGAACGACCATTACGTGGGTCGTAGCAATCACTAAACTGTTGTAATGAAATACCATAAACTGTATTGATAGGTACTTTAAGAGAATTTGCTACTCTCTTGTCACCTCTATGTTTAGCGTCAATACGTTCTTTCTTCATGTTGAAGAATTTGTTAGGGTCTGGTACTGCACGGCTCGTAAGTCCATATTCTTCCATCAATGATGGATATAGGGAAGTTACATCTGCAATCTTTTGAACATGTCCATCTTTGTTTACAATGATTTCATTTTGAACACTCGCATGAACACCTCCCCATGCGAACACCCATTCCAAACCTAAAAAATCAATTTTAAGTTTCTTATTGAAAAGTACCTCCGTAGGGATATTTTCATCAAAAGCTTGGTTAAAGAAGTCCTGCACTTCTTCAGGGATATTATTCCAATTTACAGTATCTGGAAACTGAATATCTCTTTCATCATTAAACTCACATCTTTCAGCACCTAAAGAGATACTCGCTAACTGCCCATTTGTTCGATATAAGGATTCTTCTGGTGTTAAACCTTCTCTCGTACCATTGAATACTTTAGCTTCTAGATAGTCCATTCTTTCGTCAATTAAACATGATGTAGCATCAACATCATGATGACAATAGAATAACATTTCGTCAAATTCTTCTTTAGTCCACGGGTGGTCTATTTTGAAATCTACAGTTGACTCTTGAATGTCCATGAGCATATTACCTTCAAGCTCCTTTAAAGATTGTCTTAAAGGCATATCCAACATGAGATCACTGGTAGGTGGTATTTTGATATACGGTTGGTCGAATGGATATGTCCATCCATCTTGATGTTCTTCGATAATATAATCGTTAATATCCTTGATATAATCTGGTGTATAATGATTTAAAACACCTTTAAGGATATAATTATCATAATGTTTATTATTATATCCTACATAGATAAAATCATGCTTATTGATAAAATCCTCAACACCCTGTGGGTCATTGTGAAAATCATAAAATATACCCGTCTGTCTATCTTTGATACATAGAAGCCAATCGTAAGCTGTAACTTCAAAGTCAAAAGCTACTAATCTACTTTTCCACCCATCATCTTGTTTTCCCATTCTTCAATCTCCTCTTTATAAAAATAAATTCTACCATTTACAGGTAATTTATGATAAGGTAGCCCTTTCATATCTTTCCATCTGTCAAGGGTTCTTTCGCAGATGCCCCAACGTTTCTGTAAATCTTTTTTAGTCAATTTTTCCATTCAAATCATCCTTTCTATGTTTATTGAAATAATTTATATCAAATTCTTTTTTTCTAATTGTATATTTTCCTTTATACAATGTTTTTTCTCTACACGCTCTAGATACTTGCCCACCTGTAGTATCATACTCATACCCTATATCTTTAGGAATTCCTGTATAGACAACTTTTCCTTGTCTGTCAACAACTTCATAAGTTTCTTCTTTAGACGTTGGAGGTTTAAAATAATTTTCAGCTAGGAATGTAATGTAAGGACTCGTCTTATATGTGCCTCCTAAAGCTTTGTATTCTGCGTGTTTCGGTGAACGCATATAAAGTGCATAGAAATCTTCTATGATTTCTAATTGTTTTCTTTTACTCTCAATCACAATATCTCTCCTTCCTTTATTTCATAGAATTTATAAGGCTCAATCTCAATAAAATCATCTACCACGATAAATTTGTATTCACATTTGATTGATAAATAAAGGTCTTTATCATCTACGAGAAACTCTCTTTCAAATTTACCTAAATCCTTACCTTTGTTGTTGATACCAATATATTCGGCTATTTTAGGTTCGTCTAGAATTTTAAAATTATCATTAGCTTTCAATATATCCAACCACGATTGATAAAGTTTAGAATTAAGACGAATACCATAGAAGCCTTGACTATCTGGTTTCTTTAAATCCGTACCGAATTTCTTTTTGTCATGTGCTATTCTTCTATAGTCTTTGGTTGTAGCAATCTTTAAAGATTGCTTTTGAGTACGACTGTCTGTATAAGGAAGAATTAGTTCACATTGAATATCCTGTTCTTTTCTAAACTCTTTAAGCAATTTGATAGCTTGTTGAGTGTTATTCAGATACCTAAAATAATCTGAATAAAGTCTATGCCATGATGGTATCTTAAATGTTCTCTCTATCATTTTCATCATCCTTTCCAGGACATCCAGAAAGAAGCTCATTAGGTATAAAATGCCTTGTACTATCCCCTTTCAATGTAATTTCAATTAATAAAGATTTTTCTCTACATTCTTGTAAATGTTTACAAAAATCACATCTATTGAATTGTTCCATTTTATCACATCCTTTGTCTAAAATTATCTAAAGCTTCTACATTGAAGTCAATTCCATTTGAAACACGTTCGTAAATATCTTCTTCTACAGTATTTTTTGTAATCAGCCAATGGTAACTACATTTACTAGTTTGTCCATTTCTATGTATACGTGCCATAGCTTGGTCGATAACTGTACTTGATTGGTTTGGCTCATAGAAAATCATATTACTAGAAGCAAACAAATCTATTCCTGCATTAGCTGAACGATATTGGCATACGATAACTTGAATATCCTCGTTCTCTTGAAAATCTTTCCATATCGACTTGTTTCTTTGTTGCCCATCCAAAGTTACATACTTGATTTTCTTCTTCTCTAGAAGCTTGTGAATTTGAGAAAGAGAGTAAGTAAATTCGGCAAAGATAACGAGTTTACCATTTAAACTGTCGATAAGTTCATCTAGCATTTTTATCTTCTCACATTTTAGTTCATGAAGTTCTTGGTAGTCATCTATTACAAAACCACTGCATAACTGTCTTAACTTCACAATGACGGACATAGGATTTCCTATGTTCATATCGAATTCTTCTATGAAGTTTTCTAAAGCCTCTTTATACTTTTTCTTTTCTTTTAACTCACAATCAATGATGTTTGGAGGTAACATATCTGGTAAATCAAGACATGACTTCTTATCTATATAATACGCTTTTTCACTTATTTTGTCTAGGAGTTCTTGAACATTTCTATACTTAACTATTATTTTCACATAAGTGCCAGGCAGTTGTCTTTGTACAGTATAGTGTGCTAGAAACTCGTTATATGTTCCTAGATAATTAGGAAGAATAAAATCAATTTGAGAATAATAATCTTCATAATGCCCATTGTGCATAGGTGTACCTGTCATGATATACCTGTATTTGCTCATATTTTTAAGTTTATGAATGAATTTAGTACGTTTGGTATTTCTATGTGCAATACAATGAGACTCGTCTAAAACGATACAATCCCACGCTTTCTCATACTCTTTTTTTCTCCATACAGTATCATAAGATACGACAACTAGATTTTTAAGATGTTTTCTTTTTCTTTTTGGAAATTTTTCAATATCTCTATACCATGAACCTTTAGTTGAAGCAGGACATATAACTAAAGCGTTTTCTATTTCTCTAGCAATAAATAGGTTGCATAAATGATAAAGAACAGGTGCCGTTTTACCCGTGCCCTGTTCAGCGAATACAGCAAATTGGTTATTATTTGTAAGTAAATGAAGTATTTGTTTTTGGTGTTTAAATAGTTTCATTATTCATCATCCATTCTTTCCATTGTTCTTTAGAAAATACTTCATCATCTTCATGGGTAGTTTCTTTGTCATACATTGATAACATTTCACACGCTCTATCTAACGCTTTATCTAATTCATTAACTTTTTTACAAAACAATTCATTTTGTTGATGCTCTACTTCATTTTTAACCTTAAGATTACTTAATTGTTCTTCTAAATAATCAATATATTCATTTAAAGTATTTTGATAAGACACCACATTAAGACTACCTATGTTAATAACTGTACAATTTGGCAATTCACATTTTTCTATAAAATCTCTAATTTTAGGTCTATTCATCTTCAATCACCCCACAATATTTAGTAATTTCGTATTTTTCAATCAATCCTTGCACGGTTTCATCATCTTTTACATCTTGAAAATAACCTCTTTCTTGCATTTCACATAAAATAGGTATCCCACCAAAACGTACATTCACTTCGTAAAGTAATTCATCTACTACTAACAATAAGTCTAATTCAAAATCTTTTTTAAATTTTTCTCTTTCATTCATCTTCTATTACCTCACAATTTTCTAAAAGTTCTTTAATATTTGTTGGCTTTTCATCTTCCCAAGAAAGGAAATCGAATAATTCTTTTTTAAAAACATTTTCTTCAAAACGATACGTAGTACCTCTATTTCCGTTACACCATTGTTTAGTTTCCTTGTCTTTTTTAGGTTTCATTTCATAAACAAAAACTTGACCGTTTTCATCCTTGGCAATCCATTTATACTTATTATTTAAACTTTCTAAAAAGTATTTAGTTGCTAAAGAAATTTTAACTTTTGGCTTTTTATATTCTTCATATAGCCATTCAAACATGTTTTTGGGACAATATTCACTATTACCACTATTACTAAATTTACAATCCCTACAATAAAAACCTATACATGATACTAATTCATTGCTTTTATTTAGAGCAATTTCACCTTTTAATTCCTTAATTTTATCTTCATAAGCTTCAAAGTTTTTCATATTAATACACCCCCAAATAATATCTTTTAATATTTTCCTCACCAAATTTATCAATGAGATTTTGAGCTGTTTCCTCGCTGTCAAAATAAATATCTTTATGTTGAATACTAAAAAGACAACCATATTTCATGTTTTTATTCAAGTGGTCATACCAAATATAATAATTATTGCTATTATATTTAAATTCTCTAGAAGCTTCTCTGAAAGCTCTTTGGATGTCACAATACAACTGACATTCTTCTTCGGATTGAAAAATGCGATTGTATTTTATAATTTCCTCGTCAACACTCATATCATCAAAGGTAGTTTCGCATAATCTTAAACCTATATTCACAAAATAATATTTTTCTCCAGGTCTAGGCTTCCATTCTTTTGGTGTTGGTTCAAAGCTGTTCTTATTCTTTTTTAATTCTTCAACTTTTGCTTTTAAGTTATTTAATGTTTCTTCAACATCATTTATTTTATTTTCTAATTCTTTAATTGTTTCCATTGTTATTCCTCCTTTAATTTTGTTTCAATATCTTCATTTATATTTTCACATAAATTTTCCCACGAAGTATACGTTGTTATATATTCATCACCTATGAGAACATGATATATAGCTTCTTCATCACATAAATCTGGGACAATATGAAGTTCATCTTTCATAAATCATCATCCTTCCATTTCAAATTCATCACTAATTCTTTAAATTCATTATAGAAATTATCAAAGCTGTTCCAATCGTAGAATTTTGTACTTCTTAAATGATATTTCCCTACGGTATCAACAATGTAATAAAACCTATAATAACTGTTTTTAATACCTACTTGAATATCATTTACATCCTTGAAAATCAAAGTATCACCATCTTTGAGATATTCGTCAAATCCTCTTTGGTTCATCCATTGTTTGTTTATCTCACCCATCTTAAATCACTCCCATCATTTTAAGTATGAACATCAATATTTCAACTATCGCCCATGAAAAACAAACTAGTATATCAATAACTAAAAATCCTTCTAAAAATTCTTTCATCTTTTCTTTCATTTTTAGTTCACTTCCTTATATACCTTTAAAGTTTCAGTTCCTTTTTCCAAAGTTTCTTCATGTGAAGATACATAAACATCAATTTTATTACCTATGATTTTATTTCCTGTGTCCTCGGCGGTGTATTCTATCCCTTCTATGATTACTTTACTATCAAGTGGTATTACACTAGGGTCTACTGCTATTGTGTGTTGAGGACGAGGAATTGTACCTCTATAAGTAATGTTCCCCCATACTCCATTGCAAATATCACAACCACAATAATAAGTAATTTTAAACTCTCCTATGCACTCTACAGTTTTGACTTCATGTACTACATAAGGCTCTTGATTTAACAGTATATGACACATAGTATCAACTGTCTTTTTCTCTTTCACAATTTTGTTATATTTAGTAGTCAAATCATTATAATCTTCTACCAGATTGCTATGTTTATAACTAACAAAGATAAGAGAAAATAGCATCATCCATGTTACTATGGTCGATAAGACTTTTTCATATTTTCTCACAAATCCTCACCCCCATCTTTGTACAAAATCAGATGGATACTGAATAGCTAAACTTTCAAATATAGCTTCAATCACACTTACTACAATACTGTTTCCTGCTTGTTTATACAGTTGCGTGTTTGAATTGACTTTTTCAGCCTTATAGAAATATTCGTCATCAAATCCCATTAAGCGCCAACATTCAAGTGGTGTCAATTTACGGATTCTAAAATCTTTATAAACCATCATATTTCCTGCTGTTCCGTTATTACCACAGTTTGCTCCAAGTGTTTTCGCAATACCATCATTTATAACTCTTCTGTTATATAAATCTAACCCTTCCCCTAGTTCTCCGTTGTTTTTTTCAATAGTTTCTTTCAATTCACTAACTCTTATACATTTGTCATAAGGTTCGCAGACATAAGTGCTTGTACCAGACCTTTGACTATGTCCTCCTAAAGATTTTGTAGAAAGAGTATTAGATACGTTAGGGTTTATAAAAGACTTGTCAACAGCATCTGAAAACCCAACACCTTTAGCATCTTTTTCAATATTAAAAGCATAATTAAACATTTTTTCAGATAAATAATATTTTTCATCAACTTCTTTTTCTAATATATTTTTCAATCTTAAAGTCAATTTGATAGGTAAAGGAAATGTATACCCATGGTCAATATCTTTACGAATACTGATACCGAATACACGTTCACGTTTTTGTGGAATACCGTAGTCCTTAGCATTTAATACTTTCCAATATGTGTTATATCCTAACTCATCAAGAGTAGACAAAACTGTTTCAAACTCCGCTTTGAATTTCTTTCCTGTAAGATTCTTTACATTCTCAAATATGGCAAACTTAGGATTGGTATGACGAATAACATCTGCCGCATTAAAGAACAGTCCACTTCTTGTAAGATTACCATCCTCATCAAAGAATCCTTTTTGATTACCTGCCAAAGAAATATCCTGACATGGAAAACCATATGTTACCAAATCAATATCTCCTATCTTTGAATAGTCAATATTTGTTACATCTTTTAGATTATCTTTATCCGTAGTTCCATGAATGCAGTTATAAGACTGACACGCAAACTTGTCGATTTCACAGTAATGATCTAATTCCCATTCAATATTTAATTTATTGAGAGCCACTTCAAAAGCTCCTATACCACTAAATAAACTTAAAACTTTCATAACTAACCTCCTATGAACTCTTTCAATTTATATTTGATAAATACTAGACTACATTCTGCTTTCATTTTAGGCTTTTTGCAATCTATTCTCATTTTATCAATTACTCTTGTCTCACTAAAATTAAGACGAGATTTCATCTTTCTTCCGTCAAGTGTTACATTGATGTCCATTTCATATTTACAAGGGCATCCGTCTTTGACACTTGTAGAAGGAATAACTAATAATTTTCCTTCCATATCTTTGACAACGTAACACCAGTGCCCAAAACACATTTCGTGAGGAAAGTTCACATCTAAATTGATATAAACCATGTCTCCCTCTTGAAATTCCAAAGTGGGTATGTAGCCCCACTTTGGATTTTCTTTCTTCTTTTTCCAATAATATACCCATTGAGATTTTAAATGGGCTAAAGCCACTTCTAAATTTTCTTTAGTTACTTCCATAAGCTAATTCCTCTAATTCTTCTAATCTTTCATTTAATTCATCCACTTCTGCAATCAAATCTTCCGCTTCTTCACTTTCTAAATCTGTTTCAGAAATTTCATCTTGAAGTTCTTCTAATTTTTCTTTAACTTCTTCAATTTCCTCTAAAACTCTTTGGTCTGGTTCATTATTGTAATAAGCCTCATTTGTAATTCTTTCTAAATAAGCATCAAACATTTTTATATTTCCTTTGATAACCTTTGGTTATCTCCTTTCCTTGACTATATGTTACTACAGATTTCTAATAATGTCAACAAATATATGAAAAAAGAGTAAAAATATTTTTACTCTTTTTCTTTATCATATGTGCAAATTATAAATTTTTCATTAAAAGTATCTGAATAACTCCATGCGTTATATGACACCAAACCATTTCCTTTCATTTCAATATCACCTGCGTCTAAATTTTTAACTTTCGTATCTAGCAATTTTTCATTGCAAAAAGGTATCATGTTTCTAGATAAGACTAAATTAGTCCCTTCAATATCTTTAATATATAAAATTGATGCTCCGCCTTTCATATTTTCTAATACTTCTCTTACTGTCATTATTCTTCATCTCCTTTAATTCTTTCTAAATCATCATTCAAATCATCTAGAATATTTTCTAATTTTTCAACATTTTTAAATCCCCATAAATTTAAGCAACGACCTACATGTGTAAGCTTATACCAATTAATGATTTTTGGTTCGCTATCCATTTCTTTATAGATAATAGAAACCTCTCCCCCGTCTTCTACGAATACAAAATCCTCGGTTTGACTTAATGAATTACTGAAAACATCAAACAATGTTTCCATATCAACTCTTTCATACATTAATTTGACAAAATCCTCACGTCCCATTTCTAATCTCATTTTTCTTTTCCTCCTTATGCACTTACAGTAAATGATTTCTTATAGTTCTTCAATTTAATACCTACGACCCCTCGCACCTGTTTCTTATTGATATACACCTTTTCTTTTGAAATCAATTCATTTACCCTTTGCGGGTTCATTAATTTTTTGCTCAATGTACTCTTATATGTTCTTCTAATGGTTTTTCCGAAAGTGTTTTTATGAATAATTAAATAGCTATTATCTTGACACCAATTTTCATAAGCATCATATAATTGTTTAATTGATACTTTATCTTCTTCATCAAATGTATAATCAATAAATTGTTCGTCATTCATAAATAATTGTATCGTATCACTGTTGTCTCTCAACGATTGAACCTCATCACTCATACGTTTTGATGGCTCAATAATAAATCCATTCTTAACGACTCTGCACAATCCTTCTAACATCCAATTTATAATACCCGGTATTTCTTTGTCAAGCTGGTCCGATAAGGTCCTATCTGGCTTGTCATAATGTACAGGACGAACTTTGCATAGTAATAGTCTACGATAGAACCCGTCAGTTCTATCAAATTTAGATTGAATGGCTCCATTTCCGCAACAAATTATCCTTGAATAAAGTTTAGTCTTGTATTTAGGCTTTCCTTTAACTTCTACTTCCATAGCTGTTTCAGCTGTCACTATCTTTTTGAAATTGGAAGTATCATCTAATGCCGTAAGCGTTAATTCATCATCCATAAACAACATTTGCTTGTCTAAAGATGATGTAGAGAATTTATCCTGTAGACCTTCAAAATCACCTACAACGACGTTATCAGCTCCTATGATATGTTCCATTAGAACAGGTATTCTAGACTTACCTTCTCCACCCTCTCCTATAATGAACAGAGCGGTTTGAGCAAGAGTGTTCGGTACCAAACAATATCCCAAATATTCTTGAATGACAGGAATGTCCTCTTCATAGAAAAGATTGTTGATAAACCTTTTGAATTTAGGACAATCAGCTTTAGCGTCATAATTATGCGGTATCTGATGTAGTGTAAAAAAGGTGTCACATTCTTCAAGCTTTCCGTGTCGAACATCAAAGCTGATGTTATCGAACTGTACTTTATACTTGTCTGGTGCGTCTAGTTTAGTGAATGCTTCATTCTTGACACTCGCTAATAGAGACTCTACTTTAGCTGACAAACGAGTTGTAATAATACCACCTATGATATTATGAATATTGTTTCTGAACTCATTATCGCTAATTTGACCATAACGTGTATAAAATCTATCATTGATACAATAAAGTTCATTTCTTTTAACATACCATTCGGCAAATTTCTTGTCATTGATATTGACTGTTCCTGTTTCATCAAAAGAAATCCAATCTACTTTCAAATCATCTTCATTACTAGAGTCTAATTTTGACTCATTGATACTTTTTTCGACATTATTTGCTTTATTCGTCTTATCCGTTTTAATCATAGAGTCGACAATCGTTTTCACTTCATCTTCGTCAAGAGGTGGATTACACGACTCTTCATTATACTTCAAAGCTTTTTTCAATACCGTTGCTTTCTTTAATTTTTTTCCTAATAGAGAACCAACATAACTCGCTAGAGTATTATTACGTCCACCTTCTTCAACCTCGCTAGGTGCTTCAAATGGCTTGTTTGAAAGTAACAATGTATCTTCATCTACTTCTTCACATAAATACTGTTTCCATTTTTGAGGTAACTCTGCTATCTCATACTCAAATGGACTATTCACCCACTCGTAGTAAGTACCGTCAATTTGACTTGGTGCTTCTACTGTTTGAGTACCATCTGCCTGTATGTCAATCCCCTCACCGACATCTTTTCTATTTCTAATTCCTTTGACATATTTGAAATAGTAGTGAATACCACCGCTAGGTGTTTCGCTCATAACTGTTTGAGGGAGTTCTCCTAACTGTTCTTCTAATTTTTCTAGGGTAGCTACACCATCTGTATGTTTAACGTCCACGTCGATACATACAAGATTGCTTGTCTCTCCCATGATGATACCTATGTTTGAGGTATCTTTGAATTTATCCAATGTTTCATCATTGAATTGTATTTTCGACCAATTCTTGATGATAGGTCTTTTATCATTTGGTTTGATGGGCATGACTACCCATCCCAATTTATCATAAGCTTTTGCATATTCTAACATTATCACTTCCTCCTGTTATCTACTTTATTTTGAAGCCACTCGTCAATTTCCTCCTTGAAACAATGAGGGCGCTTACTTAAAGTATAATGCACAGGCATACCTTTGTCACGATAAATATAGAATGTGCTTCGACCTATTTCCAAATATTCAAGAACTTCTTTGATTGACATTCTTTTCATTAATCTTCCTCCTTTTTTTGTTTTTAAAATTCTTTTTATCGATTATAAATCGTCTTCCCAATCTTCTTCTAATTCTTCACTTCTATCTTCAATTCTCTTTTTTGCAATTTCAAAATATTCTTTGTCCAATTCAAATCCAATGAATTTACGATTTACATTTAAACATGCTACACCAGTACTACCTGACCCCATGCAATTATCCAATACAAGCATATCTTCATTTGTATACGTCTTAATTAGATATTCCAATAATGCAACAGGTTTTTGAGTTGGATGCAATTTATCTTTATCATGTTTAAATTTGATTACACTTCTTGGATAGCGAGTACCATTATTTTTCGTTTCAACCCTTTTGCTCCATTTTGTATCATAATTTGTACTAGCTCTACCACTCGTAGTTTTATATGCTTTACCTTCAGTCATTTGAGGATTGTAAAGCATGGCTTTATTTTTATCTTTTACATAACACCCAGCACTTTTAGAAAAAATTAAAATATTTTCATGAGCTTTCATTGGTGCAAAATTGTAATTCAATCTCCCCGTGGGCATATGTTTTTCCCAAATCCATTCATATTTAAGTAATTTTAAGTTTGAATTACCTAACACCTTATCAAAAGGTGTTTGTGCAAATAAACAAATACATCCATTATCTTTAATTAATCTTTCATATTGCTCCCATAATTGTTTTAAATCAATTATACAATCCCATTTATTTTTTGTCGTACCATAAGGTAAATCACATAATATCATATCTATGCTTTTATCTGGTAATTTGGACATTAATTCAATACAATCACCTTGTTTAATTTCATACCTTTTCATTAAATAAATCCCCTTCCGTTACTACTATCTAAAATCAATATTACTTTCAATTAGAAAAGCTACTTCATATCCTTTTCTATTGATGATAATGTCATCCATATCATCAATTTCCATGATGAGTTCTTTTAAATTATATTTAGACTTATTATATTCAATACTTTCTTTGAATAAATCAATTTCTAAATAATCTTTAAAATCTTCTTCCTTGATATTCATTTGCTTTTTAATATATTGTCTAGCTACATTTGTGACTAATACTTTTCTTTCTTCCATTTTTATATTTCCTCCTTTGACGATACCTATATTACACTAAAATTACACTAAAGTAAAGACATTTTAGACATTTTAAACAAATTTAAAAAATATACAGAAAATTATTGACATACCTAGACTATGAGTGTACAATAAGGGTGTCAAATGAAGGAGGGATGAAAATGAAAAAACAATTGGGCGACTATCTATATGAACTAGCATTTCAAAAAAGAGATAGAAAGATATGGCATGTTTTTGACAACAACCATAACTTGATAGCAAGTGGTAATCCACCTGTTTTATGGATGGTATTAGGAGAAATGTTCTCAAATAAACTTATTAAAAAAGTTTTAGATGATGGGGGAACAATAATTTTGGATTGTGAGGTGAAATTCAATGTTTAATGCTGACGTAGGCTTAATTTTATGTACACCTTTAATTATCTGGGGTGTAGCAATGTTGATGTATGATTTTTTAGGAGGTAATGAAGATGAATAGTGATAAAAAATATAGAAAAGAGGAAAAAGAAATGGAACGAACATTTAGATTGAAAAACGAAAATTATAGTTTTGATAAGAAAGGAATGATTTTAAGAGGTGAAATAATTGATGGCGGACAAGGTATTTTTGTCAGGGCATGGGATATATATATTTAGACAACAAAGACATCATGAGTGATGATGATATAGAAAGTTGTTTTGCAAAAGGTATTGATAATAAATGGATTTATTTTATAAGCGAATTGGAGTCTTTAAATCCTATGATTCATTTATCAAAACTAGAATGTGAATTGTTGAAATATTATATCGAACATGGTTATCAATATATTGCAAGAGATAATACTGAAGTACTATTTGCTTATGATACAAAACCAGATAAAATGCGATACCAATGGAAGTCAACTGAAAATATTAAAGAGATTAACTTTGATGATTTATTTTCATTTATTAAATGGGAAGATAAAGAACCCTATCCTATCACATATATCTTGGATAATTGTGAGGTAGATGAAAATGTGCAAGAGTCACTTGTCATGTAGATATGGAATAATGTTGGATTATAAAATTATTAAAGAAGGAGAGAGAAAGATGAAATACGAATTAAAAAATCCAGGTAAAAGCTGGTGGGTTAAAGGAATGGTTGTTGAAGGAGAAATTGATGGAAGAACTAAAATTTTAGAAATCAACAGTATTGATATTTGTAAGTTGAATGTAGACATCATGACTAAAGAACAAATCATTGAATGTATGGAATATCCTAGATGTGGATTCGGCAAAGACTATTTAAAGGAAATAAAACCTACTTTTACAATGCTAGAAAAATTACTTCTAGAACATCAATTAGAAATGGGGTACAAATATATTACACGTGATGAAACAGACAATAGATTGAATTTTTTCAAAAATAAACCTATATTTAATGGGGGTGCATGGTTTGGTAAAAATGAAGTTTACTACCCTGTTTTCGATATGTGCCTTAAAGAGTTATATCCTTTTGTTTCTTATGAGAATGAAGAACCTACTTTAATTCAAGATATTTTAGATAGATATGAGGTGATTGAAAATGAAAAAATTTAAGTTAAAAAGTCCTCGATACAGTTTCGACCATGAGGGCATGATTATTAGAGGAAAACTTCGTGATTGTGAACATATAGTAGATGTGCACGCTGGAGATTTATGCGATGATAATATGGATATTATGAGTAAAGAGAACATCAGACAATGTATGATAAAAGGAGATGATTTTACATGGAGATATGAATTAGACGAATTAGAGTTTTTAGAGCCGATTAAACTGACTCGTTTAGATTATGAAATGCTCAAATTTGTTAAAAAACAAGGTGCTAAATATATTTGTAGAGACAAAGGCGGACTGATAAATTTATATGAAAAAGAACCTTATATTATGAGTCATAACTGCACATGGTGTGTAGGAGGTAAATGTGGTTATTTAGGTAAATTTACAGAGCAATTATTCCAATTCGTGACCTGGGAAAGTCAAAAATATTATGTCATTGAAGATGTTTTAGAAAATTGTGAAATCGTGGAGGGTTGACAGAAATGAAATATAGAGTCAAAGGAACGAACATCACTATTGCTCGTTATGACTATGATGAACATAATGTAAATATAATATTAGTGAGTCCTAGACACTTATTAATCCGTAACTATGAGAACTTAACTAGTAAACAGAGAGTGTATTATAACTCCATGGTCTATATGGGTAACAAAGTACCTTTCTCTTTAGATGATTTAGAGCCTTATGAAGAAGTTTTAATCAGTCATAATACCAAAGTGGGTATAGTCTATGTTTTGTCCATCATATTGATTATTTCAGCCTTTATGTGGGCAATGGATTTATGTTATAACGTTAGCTTATTTCTACCATTGTTTGTGACTATATTATTTACATTAATCGTTATCATTGCAACGTGTCTAGCACTATGCGAATTGAAATTTTAGAGTACCATATCGGTACTCTTTTTATGTCTTAGTGTTGCGTCATATGTCCATGACAGGAGAATTTTCGTCCTGTCTTGCTCCTGTCTTATTTTGATGTCTTGCTGTCATAGTCTTTAGACATTGCTAGTAAGATATAGTTATGTACAGTTGATTATAGATACATATAGTTATGTTAAGAAATGTTAAGAAATGTTAAGAGACTAGCACAGGAACAAGACGGTTATTAGCACATGAGTCTATACGTCCTGTCTCGCTTGAAACCATTGGTATATATAGACTTTTTTATATTACTAGACTATAAGACATCTTTTTATATATCTAAATAAATAATAAAATAATATATATAATATATAGTAAAGTATACAGTATAAAATGTAATATATTTTTTATAATATATAAAAGAGGTACTGTCTCCTGTCTTATCGTCTAGTCTTGTGATTTTTAAAATTGAATGTTAGAATAGTGAAGAACAAGAAAGGAGTGTTAATATGGCAGGAGATAAATTCCATAGAAACGCTTTGAAACCTCAAAATATGGATTATGAAGAAAGAGTTAATAATATGAAAAATAATAAGAAAGGACATAATGGATTGATAACAAACAAAATATTTCCAGATGGAGATTTAAGTTTGAGCAATTCAATCAAACTTATGGAACATGGAAATACATTTGAACAACGCAATGGTAGACCATTAAGTTATGCTAGTGTAGATAGTTTTGATAGAGAAGTATTCGATTTTGCTAAATTTTGTGATGAAAACAAGGTGACACCAACGAGACCTGCTATGGCATTATGGTTAGGGGTTACTTCTAACACTATAGCAAGGTGGAAGGAAGACAACACTAACCCATTCTCGACATCCATTAAAAAAGCCGAAGAATTATTCCATCAATTCATACTTGAAAAGACCATGCAAGGCTCAATCAATACGCTTTTATACTTCTTTTTAGGCAAGAATTGGTTTGGTATGCAAGACAAGACAGAAGTGGTTCATAAGTCGTCGTCAAACGTGATAGATTTGGATGAACAAGAAAGAATTATCAATTCTACCCCTGGAATAGTCATAGACGCTGAATTTAAGCCCGTAGAGAGCGAAAAGCCAAAGGTAGGTGTAATTGATACCTCAAACGTAAACAACGCTCAAATCGAAGAAAATGAGGTTTCTAGAGGACTTGCAGACTTGCAGACTTCGAGGGGTGTAGACTTGGAGGACTTTGCAGACTTGCTCGCAGGTGCAGACTTGCAGACTTGTAGACTTGCAGACTTGGACACAAAGGCGGACTTGGACCCCCATGCAGACTTACAGACACACACAAAAATCCCACCAGACACAGGGTGGGATGACGATTTATAAATTATTATCAGTATGAGAAAATTTTATTATCATGAGAAAAGAGCGTACATCAGTACGCTTTATCTACTCTTACCATGGACATGAGACCGTAAGGGTCGTCCTCATAATACCACAAGAATTTTTGACCCTCGAATTTCAAGCACCCCATTTTACAGGGTGATGTTGCTATGATTTTTGGGGGTTTTCTTTTATGCTCTTTGCAATAGACAACCATTTTTCTATAGTCCCCCTGGGTTTCTTGTATCATTTTTTTTACAAATTCATGTTTATCCATCTTTTCAAACCTTCCTAAACAATAAACCAATTTCTTTTATTTCAGTTACTTTCAACCCTCGGTTTTTAGCGTGTCTATTGATGCGGTTGATTATGCTTTTTCTTATCATTTTTATATTTTCCTTTCAAAATCTTCAAAATCTTCAAAATCTTCAAAATCATTATTTTTTAAAGCGATTTGATGATAAAGTTCTTCTAATGATGGGCTATAGAAACTTTCTACTTTTCTAATGCTTCTTAATCCATCATTAATAACTCTACCATAGAAATAACCGTCACTACATTCAATATCTTCAAGCTTTACTTGAATATTGCTATTTATGTAATAACTTTCTCTGTCAGTAGGATAAACATATCCTACGTTATCACAATAATTCATCGCTTGTTTAATTGTTAAAAGTGTTTCTACCATTTTTAATACCTCCTTTTCTTTACACCTATATATTACTATATATTTATAGATATGTCAAGGTTTTTCGATAAAAAATAAAATTAATTTTTTATTATAAAAGTATTGACAATCCTAGACAACTATAGTATTATATAGGTGTAAAGAGAAAGGGCAACCCCCTAAGAAAGGAAATATAAAATATGTTAAAAGAAGATTATATTGAAGAACTAGAAGAGGACATTAGAGAAATCATTTCTATTGAATTCGAAGAAGATGAATTAAAAGAAATGAGTGAAAGTGATTTTAGAGAAAAAATTGAGTTGCTTGATTTGTACAATCATGATGACGTCACAGGGAATGCAAGTGGTTCATATGAATTCAATTCATGGCAAGCTGAAGAAAATATCTGTCACATGTGGAATGAGATTCAAGATATGATTGATGACGGATTTATTACGATTGATAATTTTCAATACGGTGCGGAAGGGATTGACGTAGCATTAAGATGCTATTTTCTAGATGAAGCATTAGAAAATGTCATTAGTGAAATGGTGTCTGAATATGATTGGTAGAATATTATACGGTGTAGTAATATTCTTATACGGTTTATTCAAAGGCTTGCTAAAAATGAAATAGAAAGGAAATAGAAAAATGGAAATAATAGTAGATGATTTTTTAGATATGTTGATTGATAGGGGGAGCCAAGAAATTGAGATTTATTCTTGTACGCAAGAAATGATCGTATTTAATGGGTATGATGATGACATAGATTTCGAATTTAAGTATATGAATATGTCATCTTTTGAGATATTTAATGGTAAATTGATTATTAATGTTGATGACGAATACTAGAATTGTTATGCTGTAAGTAGAAAGGAAAGGTATATAAAAATGAATAATGTAATTTTATTTGAAAGCAAAGACGGTTATTGCTATGGCGTATATAACCTAGAAACACAAACGCTATTGGATTGTGAAGGAAAAGAAATAAATGATATGAATGACGTTTTGTACGGTGGGTATACATATTTAAGATGGAATAAACAATATAAGCAAATGTGTATTGATGGGTGTAGTGCGAACGGGTTTGATACTGTTAGTATACCAAATGCAAACAATACAATTATAGCTTATGATGTCGATAATGCTTACAGTATTATTATAGAATTTGCTTAATAACCTTAATCGAGGTTATT
>ERZ834694.432-NODE-432-length-49860-cov-5.857785_pt1 | contig 49860 bp, 51 predicted proteins | sample MGYA00519691_ERZ834694 | MGnify/ENA primary metagenome ERZ834694 (study PRJEB31850, sample SAMEA3708758) | human gut metagenome | biome: human gut; feature: human-associated habitat; material: faeces | place: China | collected 2014 ... | reverse complement strand
GTGTCGGTATCGACACCCGCCGCAGCGCACGGTTTCAGAAGCCGTGACGGGGATTCCCCGCTCCCCGGTCTCCCAGACTATAACAAGGGAGGTTCCACATGGCATACGCCATTTTACGATTTGCAAAGCACAAGGGCGGCGCGTCCAAGGCGCTGAGTGCCCACCACGAGCGGACAAAGGACAGCTACGCCAGCAACCCGGACATTGATCTCAGCCGCACGGCGCAGAACTTCCATCTGGTGACGCCCCAATGGAGCTACGAACAGGAGATCAAGCACCGCATCCAGACGGCAGGCTGCCGGGTGCGGAAGGACAGCGTGAAATTCGTGGACACGCTGGTAACGGTCAGCCCGGAGTTTGCCAAGGCCCACGAAGCGGAAATGCCGGAGTATTTCCGGCGGGCCTTTGACTTTCTGAAGGAGCGTGTAGGCGAGGAAAATATTATTTCTGCCGTGGTACACATGGATGAAAAGACACCTCACATGCACCTTTGCTTTGTCCCGCTGACCAGGGACAAGCGGCTGTCCGCAAAGGAGATCCTCGGCAACAAGAAAAGCATGATCCGCTGGCAGGATGATTTCTATGCCTGCATGGCGGAACGGTGGCCGGAGCTGGAGCGTGGCACGCCCGCCGTGGAGACCAAGCGCAGGCACCTGACACCCCAGTGGTACAAGAAGGTCACGGCGATGGACGCCAAGCTGGAGCAGATGGAGGCCACGCTGAACAACATCAACGTGTTCAACGCAGGCAAGAAGCGGGAGGAGGCCGTTGCGCTGCTGGCGCAGCTGCTGCCGGAGGTGGAATCCTTTCAGGTGGAAACACAGCGGCTGCGGGATACCATCGCCCACGAGCGGCGGAACGCAAGCTTCCAGAGGGAGATCAATGCGGATCTGTGCGTACGCCGCTCAAAAAGTGCAGCTTGACCGCAGATGATGGTGCATCGTCACCGATGAAATGGTGCAAGGTGGCCGCAGGCGTGGTGCACTGGGCCACCATGCGAGGAAATTACTCTGGGATGCACTTGCGCTTGCGCATCCTTATGTGCCGGGAGATTTGATAGTTACCTCAAAGGTGCAATGAGTTAGAGCTCTACCGATTTTATTACTTTCATAGCCTTTGTAATTTAGTTTTAGCAAATTATTATTCCAAAGGAACATAAATCATATTATTATTTCCTACATAGAGCATGTTTATATCTGTATTATCCTTATATACCGGAACAGGCTCACGAAATGCATTTGTTTCCAGCTCATCTGTTACGGGCATATGGTACCCTACAAATACGGTCTCACCAACTAATTGTGCACTCATGGGTAGTTCGGATTTTAAAATTTCATCCCCATAAATAGGAACATAACAATCTTTATACCGCTCATAATCCCACGAACATAAGCTTGACAATGATACATAGGTGTTTCCTGTAAAATACACATAGTCCATGCTCATGTCTGCAGTTACATAACAATCAAACAAACTGGCTGTTTTTAGATATACTATATGCGGAAATCGATCATCGAAATACACCTGGGTACCTTCAGTAATTCCGTACGCTTGAAAATCATGTTCGGGATGAGTGACAACCTCCTCTTCGACCTGGCCAATGTATGTAAGCTCTCTTTGCGAAATACCTTCATTGCATGGATACGCAGACAACCAGTAAATCTGATTCCTTACCATAATGTGTGGGCGAAAATTTGCCTCACTTTCCTGATGCGAATCACTTTCATTTAGATGTAATGCCGTGAACAAAACAACGAGGCTTGTACATACAATGATTCCAGCAATAAATAGAGGCTTCTTCATATTAGCTCACTCATCCTTCAACGATACTGCGATGGTCGAATTGGTTGGTACGCCGGAGTTGCATACTAAAAAGGAATTATAACTGCTACCCATTGCACCGGATCAATATAGCTAATCAATAAGGTACTTCTTGTGTTTTCCCAGGCATTTGCTAAAAAAAGCTGTCCTTTCAAGCCGTTCACTGTCACCGAGATGGTTTCGCTGTCTTCTGTTACAAAATCAGCCACGCCCCCTTGCGACATATATGAACTTCACTCTATAACTCTTCATAATGTCAGCCTCCTGGTTACTTTTTTATTCTGTACAGTCGATTAGTACCTCATAAACCCACAGACCTTCGCTGCCACTGAAAAATTATTTCTGACCTGAAATTTATAATTTCCACCGCCGGAGCAAGCCGGAAAGCACCAAAACCAGGTACTCCTCCTTGTCAAAGCCGCCGGCGCCCCGCATCACCAATTTATGGAGGCGGTGCAGGCAGCAGGCCGCTTCTTCATCCCGTACAACGTTCCGGGAAAAAGCGGCAGCTCCCGCCGACCGGTGATCTCCTCCGCCAAGGCCAGCATACATGCCTTTGTGATATGGAATCCACGGTAGTCCCAGATACCGCCGCCGCGTCCGTCCTCTACAGCTGTAGCAGGGGTTCCCCTTACTGAAAACGATAGCCCTGAGTGGTCAGGGTACAGAGGTAGGCCATGAAGGTCTCATGCTGCAGAAAATGCATGAAATCGCTCTGCTCCACATGATGGAACGACGCAATCTTCTTGATGGTATCTACCCAGACACAATATCCGTCCATGGCTCTTCCCTCCAAATTTCTCCTTCCCCCAGTTCCACCGGAGGCTCGGTATTTTCTCCGGCGGTGCAGATATCGTCCTCCGCCGGCTTTACACTTTCCGCCAGGGCCAGCAGCTCTTTCTGTGTACCGCAGGCGTTAATGCTGAAATGGATGCTGTGTTCCGTATCGATCCACTCGATGACGCTCCATAGCGCCGGGTCATCCGACAAATAAAATTTGCCGGGATTTCCGTTGACCTCAAGTTCTAAGATCTCCGTATCCTCACCCATATCATAAAAACTGAAATTATCATCCTGCATATAAATATATCCCAGAATGATCCGCTCATCACCCCGCCGGTAACTGTGCTGTACACAATCAGTCTCGTCAAAGCGCTGGTCCAGCTCTTCTGCAAATCCCTCCGGCAGTGCGGTGATCTGATAATGGGGGATAGGCTTCTCCAATGGATCACCAAAATACGTATAGGAGACCTGACTGCCCCGCCATGTTTCAATCCACCGCTGTATCTCCGCCCGGGCCTCCGGGCTGGCTGCCAGCACCACGCCCAGGCCCAGCACGCAGATCAAGCATGCCGCAACGCACCGCTGAGCCCATACCGGGAATACGAACCGCTTGGCAGGCTTATAGGTGAGGGCCTCCTCCACATATTTGGAGTCGATCTCATTCATGGCGTCCGAGAAAAGCTCCCGATTCATGTCAGCACCCCCTGCTTCATGAGATAGTCCCGCAGCTGCTTTCGCACCCGGGCCAGCCGGACGGATACGTTCTTCTCCGTGAGTCCCGTCAGCGCGGCGATGGCCGCATAGCTGTCGGAGTACCAATACCGGCGCATGAAGATCACCCGGTTCTCCCGGTTCAGCGTATCTAAAAACCGCTCGATAGTCCGGGCCAGCACCTTGGCCTCATAGTGGTCCTCCACTCTGCCGGGGGCGGCGATGCAGTTCTCGATCTCCTCCATGCAGGCATCGTAAGAGCTGTTTCGTTTCATAGCCGTGTTGGCACGGTAGCGCATGATCGAATACCGGCGGACCAAGACACACACGAAAGGCAGCAGCGGATCAGGCCGCTGGGGCGGAATGGCGTTCCACGTGCCCAGGTACGCGTCGTTGACACACTCCTCCGCATCCTGCCGACTGTCCAGGATATTGTGGGCCAGTTTATGGCAAACCTTTCCGTATTTGGCGTCCAATTCGCTGATAGCCAGCTCCGACCGCGCGAAAAACAGGTCAATGATTTGACTGTCGTCCACCGTGCGTACCTCCTTCCCCGGCAGCCCTGCCGTGTGTTCATCTATATACTTGCTATCTCCGGGCAAATACTACAAAATTTCCCAAAATTTTATTCCGCGCCCTCCCGGCGGAAATTCAAATAGCGGGTACCCTGAAAGGTCAGCTCCCCTGAGTCTCCTTCCGCCAGCATGCCGTATTCCGTGCCGGAAACCAGAAACTCTATCCGGTCGCCGCTCTCTACCTGAAAGGTGGCGTAATAGCTGGTAGCGGTATGGGTATGATGCATCCCATTTCCCTGGTGATGGTGGTGGTGAGAAACAGCGGTACGCCGGGATACCACCTTGGCAGGAACGGACAGTTTCGGTGAATGATTATTTTTGTTCCATTCACATATACCGCGAACCATTGCTACGATAATAATGCCAAACACCAACACAAATATGACAGGAACCATGATCCGCATGATGCTGAAAGTCATACCAAAGCCCGGGTATCCTCCAAAGCCTATCATAAACGAACTCCTCTCTTTACGGAAGCCTGGGACCTCCCGCAGGAGGCCCCAGGCAGATTTTATGTCCGGTTAAGTCATCACACCTGCTGCTCCGGCGTGTCCGCGGAAGCGGCCGCCGCATCAGGCTGGGCCTGGGGAGCCACCGTCACCTGCACCGGCTGGGAATTGCCCGCCGCCAGCTTGCCACCCAGGGCGCCTGCCAGCAGGCTCTTGAGGTCCAGCCCCATTCCGGCGCTGATGCCCTCGGTGACCTGGGTGGTGCCGTTGACGATGTCGCTGAGGAGCTTGGCGCTGTTGCCCTCGCCATACATGGTGATCTTATCCACCTTGCTGAGGGGCTCCGCCACGTTCTTGGCGATCTCCGGCAAGGCGTTCATAATCATCTCGATCACAGCGGCCTCGCCGTACTTCTTCATGGCCTCCGCCTTCTTGTCGATACCCTCGGCCTCTGCCAGGGCCTTGGCCCGGATGGCTTCGGCTTCCGCCTGACCGACAGCGGCAATACCGGCAGCTTCCTGCTCCTTGGCGAAACGGGCAGCCTCGGCGGCCTTCTTGGCGGCTTCCGCCGCCTGCTCCTGCTCATAACGGACGGCTTCCGCATCTTTTTGCCGCTGGTACAGAGCTGCCTGTGCCTCCTGCTCCTTGCGGTAACGGTCGGCGTCGGCAGCGGCGCGGACCTCGGCGTCCAGGGACTGCTTCTTAACCTCGACTTCCTTGCTCTTCAGCTCGGCTTCGCGCTCCGTCTTGGCAATCTGGGCATTGACGGTAGCCGTCTCAATGGAGCGCTGCTGCTCCTGCTGCTGGATGGTGTAGGCGGCGTCGGCCTCGGCTCGCTTAGTATCCTCCTGCACCTTCAGTTCAGACTGCTTGATTGCCAGATCATTCTGCTTCTGGGCGATGTGCATGTCCGCCTCCACCTGGGCGTCGTTGGACGCCTTGGCAGCCTGGGCCTGGGCGATGGCAATATCCCTCTCTGCCTCAGCCTTGGCGATAGCAGCATCCTTCTGGATCTTGCTCATGTTGTCCTGACCAAGCGAGTTGATAAGGCTGTTTTCATCGGTGACACGCTGGATATTGCAGGAGATGATCTGGATGCCCAGCGCGTTCATATCGGTCTGGGCCTTGGACTGCACCTCGTCGCCGAACTTCTTACGGTCATTGCAGATCTCTTTCAGAGTGATGGTGCCGATGATCTCACGCATGTTGCCCTGCAAGGAATCCACGATAGCCCGGTTGAAGTCGTCCTCCGTCATATTCAGGAAGTTCTTCATGGCCAACTGGATGCCCTCCGGGTCCGTCATCACCCGCACCTTGGCCACGGCGTCCACGTCCACGCCGATGAAGTCCTGGGTGGGAATGTAGCCCTCGGACTTGATGTCGATGGAGATCTGGCGGACGATCAGCTTATCCACCCGCTCCAGGAAGGGGATCTTGATGCCGGCTTTACCGATGAGCACCTTGGGGTGCTTCCGCAGGCCGGAGATGATGTAGGCCACATCGGGGGGTGCTTTCACGTAGCCCATCAGGAAAATGAGAATGACCAGGATCACGGGAATCGCAATGGGAATTGCCTTCAGTAAAATGTCCATGTGGTTCTCCTTTTCTTTTATTTGTTTTTGTTTTTAGGGATAACTTGTCAAAAGGCGCTTCCAAGCTCCGGCTTGGGAGCCGCACCGCCGGAGATCTCCCGGTAAAACGCGGCGATAGCGGCCATCTCATAAGGCCGCAGGGCCAGATTGCCGATGCCCAGCGTCAGAGCACACAGGATGTCCCATCCGATAAAGCTGAATTGCAGGCAAAACAGCCGCCAGCGGTTCCCCGCCATCATAGCCTTGGACTGTGCGATGGCCTCGCCGGCTGTCAGTTCCGGATGCTCCGCCAGAATGTAGCCGGTCATGGCATAGCTGTAAGAAGCCATGATGCCGGGGATGATCAGCAGCAGCGTCCAAAGAAGAATATACACGGCTTGAAGCAGCATAGTCACAGCTATGGTTTTCCAATAGGGGAAGTAGGAAAACAGGGTCTCAAAGGGCGGCTTTTCTCCGGCGGTCAGGTTCAGGTTGAACCGGGCATAGCCCACTTCGATAACACTGCCCAGAATGAAATACAGGACCCCCAGCACGATTGCCGCTAAGATCAGGTAGATCGCGCCGCCAACCAGAACTGCCCGCAGTCCCGGTGTGATCCCGTCCCCCCAAGAGTAGATGGTCTGTCCGGCATATTGAATATTCGCGTTCAGGCTGCCGCCGGTAAAATTGATCTTAAATTCAGGTCCGCCGGAAGCGGCTCCTCCCAGAATCGCCGCCACCAATCCCACCAGAATGGCCAGCGGCCATTTCCCCTGAAGCGCCGCTCTGGCTTCCTGCCTAAAATCTGCCGCGTATTTCATTGGCTCTCCCTTTCCGCCCCATGGGCTCCCCCACTATATTTCTTTTCTGCAAGGACTCTCACTTTTATAGACGGTTCCAATCCTAATTTTGTTGCATATTTTCCGTCTTTTCTCAATAATTCCATCAAGTGGATGGTCAACAGCCGCTCTCTGGCCCCATGGCCCTCAGCTCCTTTTCCGGTTTTTGGAACGCCGTCCCTTTGCTTGAGAATAGCGTACAGCAAAAGAGCGGCGGAATACATCATAGAATTGGAAAGATAAAGCAGTCTATTTTCACTTTCGGAGCAAAATACCCCTTTCAGCTTTTCTTCCGGCTCCGATACGCTTCATACTGCGCCTCATCAATCACACCGGTAACCAGCATCTTCTCTGCCCAGAGCTGCAAGGTCTCCACCGTAATGGAAATGCGTTCCAGCTCCTCCTGAATGTATAGAAAATCCTCCAGCTCATCATCGGAAATTTTGCCGTCAGCTGTGATTTCAATAAGCCGGTCCTTCCGCTTATTCATTGCGTTTAAAGATGCCAGCATTTCCAGCACGATCTGAGACAGGTCCTTGATCTTGATCTCCGGCACATACTCCTGCCCGATGGGACACTGATTGGCGCAGTAATAGTTGCACAGGTCCGGCTTTTTATATTTCTCTGCCATTGTAAGTACTTCATCCGGATGCGGAAAAGAGCGCTCGTTCTCAATCTTTTCTATACGCTCCGGCGGAATGGATTCTAACAGTTCACTCGCGGTCTCTCTGGTAAGCTTCAGGTTTTCTCTGGTCAACTGATATATATTTTTATTTTCTCTGGTGGAAACTCTCGCCATAGCTGTACCCTCACGATCTCAAGTTCAGTTTATCGCTATATAGGCAACGGATCAAAAAGGCCTCAATCTGATCGGGCTTGATGCCACGTTTTCTGAAAAGCAGATCGAGCCGTTTGTAGGTGGTCATATCACTGCCAGTTTCTTGCTAATATTATAATTTGCACACGCAAGGATGTAAACAACGATTTAAAAAAACAAGCCGAGGCGTTTGCCCGGCTTGTTCTCATTTATGATAAAACTTCATAGGTCCCTTATATTTGCATCTTTCACCGCTTGAGTTCGTGCATGGATAAGGGAAAGCTCACGATGGCGGTGAAGAGGTCCGCCATGGTTTCCACCCGGAAGGTGCCGCCGCAGGCCTCGGTAAAGCTCTTGGCAACAGACAGGCCCAAGCCGGTGCCGCCATCCGTGCGGCTCTCGTCACCCCGCACAAACCGGGCGGTGAAGTCCACACCTTCCGGCAGCTCATTGCGGGAGGTATTGCGAAGGGAGGCGACTGCCGCCTTGTCGATGGTTTTCAGAGAGAGATAGACGCGGCTCCCAGGCAAGCTGTAATTGAGGGCATTCTGAAGGAGATTCTGGAACACCCGGTACAGGCGCGTACCGTCGGCCGTGATCTCAACCGGCTGCTCCGGCAGGTCAAGTTTGAAGGTCAGGCCGGATTTTTGAATCTCGCCATCCATGTCGGCAAGGGTTTGACGCAGGAGCTTGCCAAAGTCCAGCACCTCCGGCTTCACGGGGAGCTGGTCGCTGGCGGCTTTGCTGATCTCAAACACATCCTGCACCATACTCTTGAGCCGCAATGCCTTTTGCTGGATGATCTGTGCGTAATCCGAGGCCGCTCCCTGCAGCGGCTCCTGCATCAACAGTTCAGAATAGCTGAGGATGGAGGTCAGCGGCGTTTTCAGATCGTGGGATACATTGGAGATCAACTCCACCTTCATGCGCTCACTGCGGGTCTGCTCTGCCACCGCTGCCTTTAGGCCGGACTGGATACTGTTGAGCCGTTCGGCGGTCTCACGCAGGTCTGCATCCGCAGGCAGATCCAGCGGTGTGGTCAACTCGCCGCTTTGGACCGCGGCCACATGGTCGGCCAGCAGCCCAAAATCACGGGCGAGCGCCCGTTCACGGCGTCCCCACAAAATCGAGGAGAGCAGGTCAAGCACCAGCCAAACGGCGCACATACCCAAGAGCGCGATTTCGTCATAGGTTTCAAGATAAATGTACAAAAGAGCGAAAGAACCCAGCACGGCGAGAACCGTTGCCAAATTACGAATGGCGATCCGGCGATTGATCCGCTTCTGTATGGGATAGGTCAATTCATTTTTCCGCATGGCGCTGGATACGGTACGGTATAGGCTCTTGCGCGTTTCGGCGGGATGATAACGGTGGTCATTACGGATGAACCATACCGCCCAGAATAGCCCCAGCGCTGCGCCGGGGTTGAACAACCCCGCACCGAAGCAGCGGAGGGTCTGCATTATCGCATAAGGTATATCGTCCGGATACCACCAGAGATAGCCGTCAGCAGCCGCCAGCATGGGAACCGTCAGACAAAGCAGGCACAGGAACACCGCAAGGAAGCGCAGTTCCGTCCAGATATGGAAGGTCACTTTGGCGATGGCTTGATCTGCCGCGTACCGCTCCTTCCTCAGCACGAACCATGCTGCAAGCAGCACGAGCCCCACACAGAAGGAAATTGCAAGCGATCTCCACGCCTCGTGGCTGTTCTGAAGGCTCCGGTATATCCAGTAGAGGGAGTTGTACGAATAGCTGTTGCTGCCCTTGTAGAGAATGGGGATTTGCCGCACAGCCATTTTTATGGTAACCTTTGCCTCTTCCTCGCCGGCCTTGAAATTGGTATAGCCGGGGACATTCCAAAGAGAGTCCTCATCCAGAATGTTATCGCTGTCATAGACGGACAGCTTTTTGCCGTCCTTCCAAATGGAGACTTTGCCGTCCTCATAGATCAGCAGGAAGTTGTAGCCCTTCGGCAGCTTGCTGTATTCATCCAGCGCTATCCGGTAACCGGTCACTTCTTCCAGATTACTGTATTTTTTTCCATCGGCTGCGTGAATCGCGTAAATTGTGTTTAGATCGTGCTTGTATGCGGAATCTGGAGACGTGTCCTGCGCTTCAGCGGATGATGTTTCATAGCTTGCCGTTGGTGTATCCGCAAAGAACCAGATCGTACCTGTTCCGGATACGGTATCCTCAACAGAATAATCCGGATGATACCAGTCCACCGTTCTCCCAACGCCTATCGCCAGAAAGGATTCCAGATCGTTGGAGATACGATTGCGGAACACCGGTGTTTCCTGCCAGTCATTCTGCCACCATTCCGCATAATCACTTCCAATAGCCCGGCGTCCTACGGCACCGCACAGACTGCCCAGCGTCAGGCTCACGCCCATGAAAAACGTCAGGAAAGCCGCCGCGGCGCGCAAACCGGTCCCCTTTCTCTGCGGCATTACAGGCTCGATTTCCACAGTTTCAGTTGTGTTGTTCCATTTTGTATCCAATGCCCCACACCACCTTGATATAGTCTGGCTCCTTGGGATTCAACTCGATTTTCTCACGAATGCGCCGGATGTGAACCATCACCGTATTCTCACAGGCGTAGCTGTCAGACTGCCAGACCCGCTGATAGATTTCCTCCGCTGGAAACACCCGTCCGGGATTTCGCATCAGCAGATCCACAATCTTCAGCTCTGTGGCAGTGAGCTTTACCAGTTCGCCGTCCGCCTTCAGTTCACGGCGCTCCGGGTCATAGGACAGGCGTCCGTTGACAATCTCGCCCTCACGCTTCTCCGCGTGAACATCTCCCAGCAGGGTGTAGCGGCGCAGCTGGCTCCGTACCCGGGCGGCCAACTCCTGAGGATTATAGGGCTTGGTCACATAGTCATCCGCCCCCATGGAAAGGCCGAGGATCTTGTCGGTATCCTCACTTTTGGCAGAGAGAACGATGACCGGCAGGTTCCGCTTTTCCCGGATGCGCATGAGGGCGGAAAGCCCGTCAAGCTTCGGCATCATCACGTCGATAAGGATGAGCCGTACCGCCGGGTCAAGCGCCTGCTCCACCGCCCCCAACCCATCGTATGCCCTGCGGACGGTATACCCCTCCCGCTCCAGCACGATGGCGATAGCCCCTACGATCTCACGGTCATCATCGACCACGAGAATACATTCGTTCATAGCGAGTTCCTCCCTTGAAGCTGTCTCCATTGTAGCGGCGGAGCCTTACAAACAAATCGACGAAAGTCTTACGAATTTCTTACAAAGTTTCTGCTTAGAAAAATGGTACAGGTTTTCGGCCAACATAATTTGTTCAGTGCATGACAGATTCCAATTTATTGAATTTATCGTACCACAGCGCTGGAAAGTTTGCAACAGAGCCTCCCAGCAGAGCAATCAACATGCGAATAAAGATCACGCAGCCCAGCGGGGCCGCGACGCCTGCGGAACAGCGACGCGCTTATGCGCGTCGCTGTTCCGCAGGCTCTCTGTGTCCTTCAGGAGTGCCTCCGACCAAGACCTAAAAGCGGCAAAGTACGTCGTTCTGATACCCGGCCCGGGGATGTTTGTGAACGTGCGGAACGCTCCGAGGGTAGTAATAGCGCCCCCATCCGAAACGCCCCCTGTTTCGGCGTGTGAGCCGTTGTGTGCGATTTTTCTCCGAAAGCCGAGTGTGTACCCGCTTTCGCACGTGGAAGCAAACGTAGGCCGTTTGTGCGAAAGGTTGAAAAACACGACGAAAGGTGGTCTGAGATACAACTGTTGCTGATAGTGGGGGGTCACAGAGAACCGGGAAATGTATGTATATAAAAGCGCGGCAGAATCAAGGGTTGCAAATGCTCACTACATAATCAATAGCGCGCTCACTGGATCACGCAGCCCAGCGGGGCCGCGTCACCGGAGAAAGCGGACACACGCCATTGGCGTGCATCCGTTTTCTCCGGTTGTTCTTTCGGTGGCGATTTTACCAGCAGCGCAAAGCCGCGCTGTGGCCGGGGGAGGGAAGGCCCCTGTTTCGGCGTGTAAGCCCTTGTGTGCGATTTTTCTCCGAAGGCCGAGTGTGTACCCACTTTCGGGAGTGAGAGCGAACGTGGGCCGTTTGTGCGAGAAGTTGAAAAACGCGATGAAAAGCGGTTTGGAACAGCGTTGTGGCGGTAATTTTTTGGCGATATTTGCGGGAATGGTTTTGGGCGAAAAACCGAACTTTACAGGAAGGTTTTTCGAGTGGCGAAAGCCGTTCGATTTTAGCACAAGATAAAGGGCCGCAGTCGCAAGCGCCCGCAGCCCGCCCACAAAGCCCCGCAGTGCGGGGCTTTTCAGAGAATCGCCAACCGCCGTCGGTTTGGCGGTTTTACAAAACAATCGCAGTCGGTCACTCGGCAAAGTCCCGTGTTTGCAGGGCTTTGCGGCGATTTTGACCGACGGCACAGAAAGGAAAGAAGAACTATGGATGATAACAAGAAAAGTACCACGATCTGGCTGCGCCCCAGCGTGATCAGCCGCATGGACGGTTGGCTGGAAGCTGACAACTGTCAAAGCCGCAGTGAATTCGTGGATAAGGCCCTGCGCTTTTACATGGGCTATCTCGGCACCGAGGACAACACGACCTACATCTCTCAGGCCATCCTCACCGCCATTCAGGGCACCATGGATCTTAACAACCACCGGCTTCAGAAGATCCTCTTCAAGTGCGCGGTGGAGTTGAATATGCTGTGCCACACCATCGCCGCCCACTTCCGCGCCGACCCTATCCACACGCGGGAGCTGCGGGCCTACGCCGTGGATGAGGTGAAGCGCACCAACGGTCGGGTAAGTTTTGAGAGCGCGGTGCATCAGCAGCGCAGGATCGAATATGAGGAGGATGATTTTGAATGAAACAGGATTGGGAAATTTATCGTGACACGGGCATCCTCGGCGCCTACCGGCCGGAGCAGGTCATCCTGCGCCGTTCCGAGGACGGCGGCGTAGAAACACTGTTCCGCGACAGCACAGCCAAATGGGAGGGTGATGACATCACCCGTCAGCGGACGATGCTGGTCGGTGGGAAGTGCTTCCTTGTGACCTCTGTGTTCCCCGGCGGCGCATCGGCAACACCCACAGACAAGCTCCTGCAGCTCATCGACACAAAGTTAGAGCAGGAGCATCACGAGCAGTAAAGTTTCAGTAGACTTGCGAGAGCCGGTGCGGTATACTTCGTGTTACCGTACCGGCCTGCCCCAACGAAAAGGAGGTAACTATGGTAGGTCAAGAAAATCAGCAATACACCGTACTCTACGGGCGGCTCAGTCAGGAGGACGAGCGGGCCGGAGAGTCCAACAGCATTCAGCACCAGCGCACCCTGCTGGAGAAATACGCAAAAGAAAAGGGCTTCGAGAACACCATCTTCCTTGCGGATGACGGCTACTCTGGTACGAACTTCGAGCGGCCTTCATGGAAAAAGATCGTGGAGATGATCGAAGCAGGACAGGTGGCGAACCTCATCGTAAAGGACGCCTCCCGCTTGGGGCGTGAATACCTTCAGGTGGGCTACTACATGGAGATATATTTTCCCCAGAAGAATGTCCGTTTCATCGCGGTCAACGATGGCGTGGATTCCACGGTGGAGAGCAGCAATGACTTCAACCCCATCCGCAACTGGGCCAACGAGCTTCACGCCAAGGATACCAGCCGCAAGGTCCGCGCGGTCATGAAAATGAAAGCGGAGCAGGGAGAGCGGCTGGGCGGCAGACCGCCTTACGGCTATCGGAAAAGTGATGGTGACGCCAACACGCTGGTTCCGGACGAGGACACCGCGCCTGTGGTGAAGCGCATCTTCTCCCTCTGCGCCGCTGGAAACGGCCCCAAGCGGATCGCCACCATCCTCACCAAGGAGCAGGTGGTGAACCCGTCCAACGCCTACTACCGCAAGACCGGGAAAAACCATCGAGAACTGGACACCACCAGACCATGCCTGTGGTCTTCCAACAGCGTCACCAGCATTCTGAACAATGAGGTCTACCTCGGACACTCGGTTGGGCTTCGCACCACTACGATCTCCTACAAAAACAAGCAGCGTGTGGAGCGCCCTGAAAGTGAGCGGTTCGTGGTGAAGAACACCCACGAAGCCCTTGTCACACAGGAGCAGTGGGACATCGTGCAGGAGGTGCGTCAGCACAAAAAGCGTGTCCCCAAGCACATGGACGAGCCGAACATCTTCTCTGGACTGGTGTTCTGCGCGGATTGCGGCAAGCCGCTGGTGCTGCACAGAGCCAGCACGATGAAAAAGGCGGAGTACAACTTCAAGTGCTACACCTACGGCAAAAAGGGCAAGACCGTCTGCACGCCGCATCACATCCGGGAGTTTGAACTGAAAGCCGTTGTGCTGGAGGACTTACGCCGGGTGACGCACTTCGCGCGGATGAAGGAAAAGCAGTTCGCCGCCTACATCGGCAGCAAGAATACGCTGGAGCTGCGGCGTGAGATGAACACGATCCAAAAAGATCTGGATACCATGCGGCGGCGCAGAGAGGAACTGTCCAAGCTGTTCAAGCGGCTCTATGAGGACAATGTGCTGGGGCGAGTGACCGATGAGCAGTACCGGATGCTGGCGGGCGATTACACCGTCGAACAGAAAGCGTTGGAGGAACAGATCCCCGAAAAGGAGGCCCGGCTGGAAAAGCTGAAAGCCGCCTCCGCCAACGTGAACACGTTCGTTGAGAAAGCGAAGCAGTATACCGCCATCGACGAGCTGACACCGGAGCTGCTGCGGCTGTTCATCCAGCGGATCGAGGTAGGCGAGCGGACGGAGAAATACTCCCGCAGCTCCCACCAGAGCATCCGCATCGTGTACCGCGACATCGGCACAGTGGACAGCGCGATGGAGCAGGGCGAGGCGCAGCCGCATATAGCGCTGCCCCTGAGCGAGGTATTACGCCAGCTTCCCGCATAATAAAAACAGAGAAAAAGCAAGAAAGCGGACAGCAAACGCTGTCCGCCCCCTTGCAAGATATGGTGTCAACTTGTGTCCCTACGAACATTACCGGAATGGTTTCGGGGATTTTCTCTTTGTGCGGATATGTCTCTTTTTGCCGCTGAAGGCCGTAAAGGTTTGGGATTACTTAGAGGTTTTTTGAGGTTACCGAGTTGCTTTCAGGTTACTAATGAGGTTACTAGGAGAGTATTTAGTAAATCGAAGATGCAGCATAAAGAAAGACGCATTCTTTCGAATGCGTCCTTCTTTATGCCAAAATAGAAAGGGAAAGACCGTCAGCCTTTCCCTTTTCTTGCTTTAACGGCAATATTTTTCAATATAAGCGTTCTGGCACTTGATGATGATCTTGATGGCTTCCTCGCGGCCGAGGACGTCGCTGACGACGGTCTCCTTGCCCTCCAGGCTCTTGTAGACGCGGAAGAAGTGGCGGATTTCGCTTGCCACATGGTTCGGCAGCTCCGAGATGTCCTGATAGGTGTTGTAGGTCGGATCCTGGAAGGGAATGGCAATGATCTTTTCATCGAGACTGCCGCTGTCCTCCATCGAAATAACGCCGATGGGGTAGCACTCCACGAGGCTCAGCGGGCGGATGCATTCAGAGCAGAGCACCAGAACGTCCAGCGGGTCGCCGTCGTCCGCCCAGGTGCGGGGGATGAAGCCGTAGTTGGCGGGATAGTGAGTCGAGGTGTAGAGAATTCGGTCGAGACGCAGCGCGCCGGTCTCTTTATCCATCTCGTACTTGTTTTTCGAGCCCTTCTCGATCTCGATGACCGCGAAAAAGTCCTCGGGGCGCACGCGCGCCGGTGCAATATCATGCCAAAGATTCATAATAGTTCTCCCTTCGTGAGAAATGGTATTGAGAAAACGCGCAGAAGTACGCTTCTGCGCGCTTTCGCTGACGAAAATTATTTGCTCAGTGCCTCGTCGATGCTCTTCGCGCCGAGCTTGCCGGCGCCCATGGCGAGGATGACGGTGGCAGCGCCCGTGACGGCGTCGCCGCCGGCGTAGACGTTCTGATGAGAGGTGAGACCGGCCTCGTTGACGACGATGCCGCCCTTGCGGTTGACCTCAAGACCCGGGGTGGTGTTCTTGATGAGCGGGTTCGGCGTGGTGCCGAGTGACATGATGACGCAGTCGACCGGCAGATCGTGTTCGCTGCCGACCTTTTCGATCGGGCGGCGGCGGCCGGAGGCGTCGGGCTCGCCCAGCTCCATCTCCACGCAGGTCATGGAGGAGACATAGCCTTTCTCATCGCCGTTGATCTTGACGGGGTTGTTGAGCGTCTTGAAGATGATACCCTCTTCGATGGCATGCTCGACCTCTTCGTGACGGGCGGGGAGCTCTTCCATGCCGCGGCGGTAGACGACGTACACGTCAGCGCCCAGACGCTTGGAGCAGCGCGCGGCGTCCATGGCGACGTTGCCGCCGCCGACGACGGCGACTTTCTTGCCCTGAAGCGGCATGATGGGCGTGTCGGAGCCGTCCTTATAAGCCTTCATCAGGTTGATACGGGTCAGGAACTCGTTGGCGGAGTAAACGCCGCAGAGGTTCTCGCCGGGGATGTGCATGAACATCGGAAGACCCGCGCCGGAGCCGATGAACACGGCCTCGAAGCCGTACTCGCTCATCAACTCGTCAATGGACACGACGCGGCCGATGACCATGTTCGTCTCGACCTTGACACCGAGGGCCTTCAGGCCGTCGACTTCCTTCTGCACGATGGCCTTGGGAAGTCTGAACTCGGGGATGCCGTAGACCAGCACGCCGCCGGCGAGGTGGAGCGCTTCAAAAACGGTGACATCGTAGCCCTTCTTGGCAAGGTCGCCCGCGCAGGTGAGGCCGCTGGGGCCGGAACCAATGACCGCGACCTTGTGGCCGTTGGGCGTGGGCTTGGCGGGCGCTTCCTGCACGTTTGCATTGTGCCAGTCGGCGACAAAACGCTCGAGGCGGCCGATGCCGACGGGCTCGCCCTTGATGCCGCGGATGCACTTCGATTCGCACTGCGTCTCCTGCGGGCAGACGCGGCCGCAGACGGCGGGCAGGGAAGAGGTCTCGTGAATGACCTGATAGGCGCCCTCATAGTCCTTTTCGGTGATCTTCTTGATGAATTCGGGGATCTTGACCTGCACCGGGCAGCCGGAGACGCAGGGATGGTTCTTGCAGTTTAAGCAGCGGGCCGCTTCATCGAGCGCCTGCTCCTCGGTATAGCCGAGCGCGACCTCCAGGAAGTTCTTGTTGCGGACGTTGGGCTCCTGCGAGGGCATTTCGTTCTTCTTCAGACTCATGTTAGGCATATTACTGAACCTCCTTGCTGAACAGGTTGCAGGTCTCTTCGTATTTGTGGCGTTCCCAGTCGAAGTACATCTTGCCGCGCTTGAGACTCTCGTCCCAGTCGACCTTGTGACCGTCGAAGTCCGGGCCGTCGACGCAGGCGAACTTCGTCTCGCCGCCGACGGTGAGGCGGCAGCCACCGCACATGCCGGTGCCGTCGACCATGATCGGACTCATGGAAACGGTGGTGGGGATGCCGTAGGGCTCGGTGGTCTTGGACACGAATTTCATCATGATGGCAGGACCGATGGCGAAGATCTCGTCATACTGGTTGCCCGCGTCGATGAGCTCCTTGAGCGCATCGGTGACAAGACCCTTCTCGCCGTAAGAGCCGTCGTCCGTCATCAGCTTCAAAACGCTGGACGCCGCGCGGAACTTGTCCTCAAGAATGACGAGGTCCTTATTCTTGAAGCCGACGACCGCGTGGACTTCCGCGCCGCAGTCGTGGAACTTCTTCAGAACAGGGTAGGCGATGGCGCAGCCGACGCCGCCGCCCACGACACAGACCTTTTTCTTGCCTTCGGTCTCGGTCGGGCGGCCCAGCGGGCCGACAAAGTCCTGAATGTACTCGCCCTCGGCTTTATGTCTGAGCTTTTCGGTGGTGGCGCCGATCGTCTGCACGATGATGGTAACGGTGCCCTTCTCACGGTCGAAGTCGTGGATGGTGATGGGGATGCGTTCACCGTTTTCATCGACGCGCAGGATGATGAACTGGCCGGGCTCGGCCTTCTTTGCCACCATCGGCGCCTCGATCTCGTAGAGGGTCACGGTGGGCTTGAGCGCTTCTTTCTTCACGATGCGATACATGAATGATTCTCCTTTTTGTTGAGATTCAGCGCCGTGCCGTCCGGGGAGAACGGCAGGCGGGATTCCTGGACGCAGCGCCGGGAATATGGAATGATGCTATATTTATATCATGAAAGTTTTCTTGCGTCAATGAATGTCGAAATTCTGACGATGCAGGAAAACTTGCATTTACGAAAAATACTTGCAAAAAACTAAAGCAGCGTCACGCTGCGGCCCTCGGTGCTGATGAGGTCCTCCTCGCGCATCTTGCGCATCTCGCGCATCATGGCGCTGCGGTCGGCGCTGATGTAGTCGGCAAGCATGCTGAGGGAAAACGGCAGGGGGAACGTCCGGCTGCCGTGCTCGTCGGCGAGCTGCTCGAAAAAGCACAGCAGCTTTTCGCGGATGGAGCGGCAGGCGAGCACCTCGACCCGGCGGCTCAGATGCAGGGACTTTTTCGAGAGCAGTTGGAAGAGGTTCGTTACGACCTGACTGTGGCAGGCGCAGGCGTTTTCGCAGCGCTTTGTGATCTGGTCATAGCGCATGAAGATGACGCGGCAGTCCTCGCGGCACTCGATGAGCGCGCTGCCGTCGCGAAAGCCGGTGAACGCCAGCTCCTCGCCAAAGACGCTGCCCTCGTCCATGCTTTCAAGCACGGTGCGGTTGCCGTCGGCGTGCAGGCGCAGAAGCGCCGCGCTGCCCGAGAGCAGCACGCCGATCATATCCTGCTGCTGCCCGCAGGTGAGGATGGTCTGTCCTGCGCTGAAGCGCTGCTCATACGCGCTGAAGCAGCGCAGCATATTTTCGCACGATGCTTCGTCCACGCCTGTAAACAGCGCGGAATCGCGGCAGTCCATCGCTTTCCCTCCCGTAAGGCCTGCTGCTTTACCGGTGCAGCGCAGCCGTTGACCTATTGCATTATCATATACCAGAGAGGGAAAAAAGTAAATGACAATTTCGCGAAAAAATCGGACAAAAAAGCGTGCGAACCCTGTAAAAAAAGCATCCGCCTTATTTGGCGGATGCTTTGTCCTTTGCCTTGCGCGCATAGTCATAAAACACCTGCGCAATGGGCGATAAAATGCTGTTTTTGTGCTTGACGATATAGAGCTGGCGGCGGAAGCGCGAGTCGGGGAAGGGGAAGGCGAGAAGCTTTCCGAACTGAACATAGTCCTGCGCGGCGCTCTGCGCGATGAGGCCGACGCCTAAGCCCTCGCTGACCATCTGCTTGACGCTCTCGGTCGAGCGGATCTCGACCGCGGTGCGCAGCTGGGCGATGTCGATGCCGAGCTCATTTAAGAGTTCCTTGCCCGCCTGATACGTGCCGCTGCCCTTTTCGCGGCTGATGAACGTCTCTTCCTTGAGCTGCTCGATGGGGAAGGGCTTGCCCGCAAAGGCCTGATACTTTTCGGTGTTCGGCGTGATGAGCACCATCGGGTCGCTGGCAAAATCCTGATAGACGCATTTGTGGCTCGCCACCATCGTGCCGCAGAAGCCGATCTCCACGCTGCGCGTGGCGACGAGCTCCACGACCTTAGGACTGTCCTCCATCTGGATATTGAAGGTGATGTCCGGATAACGGGCGCGGAAGTCCTGCAAAAGGTGCGGCAGATAATACTGGCTCGGCACCGTGGAGGCCGCGATGGAGATCGTACCCTTCATCTCCTGAGAGAAGTTGCGCAGCGCGATGGCCGCATTCTCGCGCACTTGTAAGATCTCCTTGGCGTATTTGTAGAGGAGCTTGCCCGCGTCGGAGGGGTAGGTCTCCTTCGTGGTGCGGACGATGAGCTTGATATTCAGTTTTCGCTCCAGTGCGGAGACGTGCGAGCTGATGGTCGGCTGCGTCAGGTGCAGCAGCTCCGCGGCGCGGGAAAAGCTGCAGTTTTCCACCACGTAGACGAACGCTTCGAGCTCTTTGATATCCATATCAATGTCCATGAAGTTCCCCCGTCAGACCGGCAAAAGCGAAATGTTTTGCGTTGATAGTGCGTTGAATGCTTATTTTTTAACAGTATACACAGTTTATTGCCGCTTGTCCAGAGAGGGAAGCGGCATTTTGCAGGATTTTATGCATTTTTTGCCCGTGTGATGCACCGCGCGGGCAAAAAATGACGGCTTACTGCTTGTCCTGCGCCAGCGCCTCGCCCAGCGCGATGGCGAGCTGATCGGGGCAGGAGGTATTCTTGAAGCCGCAGCGGATGCCGCGCATGCGCGCGATGGCATCCTCGGCCTTCATGCCTTCGACCAGGCGCGAAATGCCCTGAAGGTTGCCGTTGCAGCCGCCGATGACCTCCACGCTCTTGATGGTGTGGTCATCATTCAGCTCAATGTGCATTTCCTTGGAGCAAACGCCCTTGGTGCGGTAGTTATAGGTCATTTCTATCTCTCCTTTTCTGATAGTCCGCACCGATCATAGCACATTTGCCCCGCGTTCGCAAGGGATGCACCGAAAAAGGAAAGAAAAAGAAGATGCGGCAATTCGGGGTGGTATTCCGCGAACAAGCGTGCTATAATTATCCTGTTAGAATATTGCCATTACAGAACAAAACGCAAAAGGAGTTGTTTTTTATGTCAGTTTTGACCGCCGTTATCCTTGGCCTTGTGCAGGGGATCGCGGAATTTTTACCGATCTCGTCCTCCGGACATCTCGCCATCGCGGAGCATCTGCTGAACATGCAGGGCGCGAGCAACGTGCCCGACTTTTTCGATGTGTTGCTCCACCTCGGCACGCTCGTGGCGGTGTTTGCCGCTTACTGGGACGATGTCCGCGATATGATCGTGGAGTTTTTCACCGGCATCGGCGACCTTGCCCATCATCACACGCCGAACCCCGTGCCGCCTGCGCGCCGCCTTATTCTGCTCATCATTGTGGGCACGCTGCCGCTTTTTGTCATGGTGCCGTTTCGCCGTTTTTTCTCTTCCCTCGGTGATAACATGTACTTCATCGGCGGCGCACTGATCGTCACGGGCATCCTGCTCTTTGCGAGCGACCGCGTGCGCCATGGACGCAAGACCGAAAAGACCGCCACAATGCTCGACGCGCTGCTCGTTGGTATCGGTCAGGCCATCGCGCTGTGCCCAGGCATTTCCCGCTCCGGCATGACGATCACGGCGGGCTGCTTCACGGGCTTTGAGCGCAAGTTCGCTGTGCGCTTTGCATTTCTGCTCTCCATCCCCGCGGTGTTGGGGGCGAACATCCTGACGCTCAAGGACGCGTTCGAAGCGGGCATCGACTTCTCCAGCGTGCCCGTGTACCTCGTCGGTGTCGTCGTCGCGGCGGTGTCGGGCTATGCGAGCATCCGCCTGCTGCGCTATGTTGCCGACAAGGGCCGTTTCGGCGCGTTTGCCTATTACTGCTGGGCCGCCGGCGTGCTGACGCTGGTGCTCACGATCCTGCACTAATTTTTGATTCTGAGGTGAATCATGGCACAACAGAAGAAAAAAACCACCACAACGAAAAAGAAAACGACGGGCTCATCACGCTCCTCGTCTTCCGGCAAGCGCACGGCAAAGAAGAATCAGAAGCGCCCCATCCGCCGCGAGGTCGCGGGCGCGATCCTGCTGGTGCTGGCGCTGTGCCTGGGCTTCAGCTATTTCCAGTCGGGCGCGTGGCTGCTCGATCAGCCGGCGAAGCTGTGCCGGTCGCTCTTTGGCTGGGGCTATTACCTCGTCGCACCCGCACTGCTGCTGGGAAGCTACATTCTGCTCTTCCACCGCGGGCGGAACGTCGCGTCCTGCCTTGTCGGCACGGCACTGCTGCCGGTTGTGTTCGGCGCGATCATGCACATTGCCCTCTGCAAAGAGAAGTATGTCAACATGGATGGCATCTTGAAGATTCTGTGGACGAGCGGCAACGCGCTCGAGTCCGGCGGCGCGGTGTCCGCGTCGCTTGCGATCATGCTGGTGCTGCTGGTGAAAAAGGTGCTGGCGATGATCCTGCTCGTCGTGCTGTTCGTTGCGTTCTTGATGATGGCGTTCAGGCTCACGCCCGCCGCCGTGATCGAGGCCGTGCGCTCGCACGAGCGTGTGCCCTATGAGCCGGTGGAGGAAGACGAGCTGTCGCCGCAGCGTGCCCATGCACCGCGCCGCAACGCGCCGGTCCACACGCCGGACGCCGCCATCGACATTCCGCTCGACGGCGAGGAGCGCGTCATCAAGAAGAATCCCACGGGCGGCTTCTTCCGCAAGAAATCCGACAATATCAAGAGTCCCGACGAGCTGTTAGCGGGTGGAAGTGCCGCACCCGTTTCACCCGCCGCTGCGCCATCCGCTCCCGCCAAGCCCGTGACAGTGGAGGCCGACGACTTCGACCTGCCGCCGTTTGATACAGTGCCGAGCACTCCTGTGAGCGCGCCCGCGCCGGTCGTCCCGACGCCCGCTCCCATTACGCACACACCGTTTGCCGCACCCGCGCCGAGCGTGCAGAGCGCACCCGTCGCCGCAGCCGCAGCAGCAACGACGGTTCCCGCCGTGCTGAGCGACAAGCAGGAGGACAAGCTCCGCCGCGCCGAGGTCGATGCTGCGCGCGAGGAGGTCACGCGCGAGATCGAGGGCAGCGACGCGCAGCCCCAGCCGCCTGCATATCAGTATCCGCCCATCACGCTCTTAAAAGAGGGCAGCGTGACGAACGCCGCCGAGGCGGGCGCGGAGCTGCGCAACAACTCCCGCCGCTTGGCGCAAACGCTCACGAGCTTCGGCGTGGACGCCCAGCCGGGCGATGTGGTGCGCGGCCCGTCGGTCACGCGCTATGAGTTCACGCTCAGTCAGGGCGTGAAGCTCTCGAAGATCACAAATTTGCAGGACGATATCGCCCTTGCGCTGGGCGCGAGCGGCGTGCGCATCGCGCCCATCCCCGACAAGATCTCCGTCGTGGGTGTCGAGGTGCCGAACAAGCTCGTTTCGCCCGTCAGCATCCGCACGGTGCTCGAATCCACGGAGTTCACCACCCATCCTTCCACCACGGCCTTCGCCGTCGGCAAGGACATCAGCGGCAAGAACATCGTCGGGAATATCTCGAAGCTTCCGCACGTGCTCATCGCCGGTACGACGGGCTCCGGTAAGTCCGTGTGCACGAACTCGCTGATCGTCTCGATGCTCTATAAGTCGACGCCCGAAGAGGTGCGCTTTATCATGGTCGACCCGAAGATGGTCGAGCTTGCGCCCTACAACGGCATCCCGCACCTGCTCATCCCCGTCGTCACCGACCCGAAGAAGGCCGCGGGTGCGCTGCAATGGGCGGTGTACGAGATGATGAAGCGCTACAAGATGTTCTCCGAGCACAACGTCAAGGACCTTGCCTCCTACAATAAGGTGGCGGAGACGGACGAAACGCTCAAAAAGCTGCCGAGCGTCGTTGTCGTCATCGACGAGCTGGCCGACTTGATGCTCGTCGCGGCGAAAGAGGTCGAAGAGTCGATCTGCCGCGTGGCACAGATGGGCCGCGCCGCGGGTATGCACCTCGTCATCGCGACGCAGCGTCCGTCCGCGGATGTCATCACGGGCCTGATGAAGGCCAACATCCCGAGCCGCATCGCGTTCGCGGTCGCCTCCGCGATGGAATCGCGCATCATCCTCGACACCGCGGGCGCGGAAAAGCTCGTCGGCCGCGGCGATATGCTCTATGCCCCGCTCGGCGAGGGCAAACCCAAGCGCGTGCAGGGCTGCTTCATCTCAAGCGAGGAGATCGAGCGCGTGGTCAACTTCGTCAAGGAAAACGGCGAGACAGACTATGACGAGTCGGTTATCGACAAGATCAACGCCGCCGTCGCCGAAAAGGAGAAGGGCAGCGGCAAGGGCGGCGGCAATGCCGCGCCCGAGCAGAACGCCGCCGACGAGGCGGACGAGCTGCTCCCCGCCGCGATCGACGTGGTCATGGAGACCGGACAGGCGTCCGTCTCGATGCTCCAGCGCAGACTGAAACTCGGCTATTCGCGCGCAGCGCGCATCGTCGACGAGATGGAGACGCGAGGCATCGTGGGCCCGTTCGAGGGCTCGAAGCCCCGCCAGCTGCTCATTACAAAGGAGCAGTGGCAGGAGCTGAAGATGAAAGGCGCCTACGGCGCGACGCCGCCGGAAACGGAAGAGCTTCCGCCGCCGGACGAGGAAAACTGAACAAAGCGAAAGCACCGCAGATGAAATTCATCTGCGGTGCTTTTTTGCGCGTGTTTGGTTCCCCGCGCACGGGAGGCGCATAGACTGGCGGGGAAGAAGAAATGGGGGAGGAGATCGACATGGCCTATTCCGACAGGGAGCTGCTCGCGCGCCTTATCGAGTGCGAGGCGGGCGGCGAGGGCGAGAATGGGATGAAAGCCGTGGCGAGCGTCGTGATGAACCGCGTGCGCGCGACCGGCGGCGAATACGCGCGCGTGGGGCAGGGCAGTATCCGCAATATCATCTTTCAGCCGGGGCAGTTCGTCTGCGCGAGCGAGACTGAGCGCGGCGCTTACAACCCGCAGAACATCTACAACATGCGCCCGACCGACATCCACTATGAGATCGCGGACTGGGCCATCGCGGGCAACCGGTTGAACGGTCTTGGAACGGCGCTGTGGTTCTTTAACCCGTTTTCGCCGTCCTGCCGCGCGAATTTCCCCTCGAATGTGGGGACGTTCGTCATGCGCATCGGCGACCACTGTTTTTATAATCCCACCGCCGCGTATTACGACACCTGAGAAAAGCAAATCAGCAGCAACGGGAAAGGGAGAGGACGTTTTTATGATCCAGATGGGAAAAAGCATGTCATGCCTTTATGAGGAGATGGCCGCTGTGCCCGCCGCGGCGGGCACGCAGCAGCAAAAGGGCAGCGAGATGAGCCTCGGCTATGAGGAAATGCTGACAGGACCGACGGGCGCGGCGGTGATCGTGCCGGCGGGCGGCGCGAACGGACACTTCCGCCCCTCGCCCGACAAGATCGAAGAGGTGCAGACCGTCGACAAGATGGAATACAATTCGTGGAAGGGAATGCTTGCGCGCAACATCGGTCGGCCGGTCATCGTGAGCTTTCTCGTCGGCTCGCAGAATACGGTTGTGGCCACTGGGACGCTGAAGGAGGTCGGCAGCGACTATATCACGATCTATCATCCGGGTCGCAGCGCCTACATCACAGCCGACCTCTACTCCGTCCGCTTTGTGGAGTTTCCGCAGGGAAACAATGTGGTCACGCTAAACTAAAAAGGGACGCTTTCGCGTCCCTTTATTTTTGCTTTTGCGTTCGCAGACGCAAAGAATTTTGATCGTCGATCGCCGCGACCGGCGCGTGGCAATCGACACCTCTCGCTCCGCGCGTGTCGCAGCCGCCAGCGGCGGCAAGGCACAAAGCGGAGTGTGGCCTTTCTCAAAAAAGCGGCTTTACCGCTTTTTTGAAGTACTTAGAATCTTCTCCTCCGCCCGCGGTAGCCGCCGTGTGCCGCGCCGCGGCGGCGGTGGCCGTAACGACGGCGGCGGGAGAACATCGTCACATAGACGACGAGCGCGATGACGAGCAGCACCACCGCAATGAGTAGGATGCGGACGAGCGGCTTTGCGAAAAAGTCAGACACCCTGCGCTGCGCCGTCAGGAACCACGAGGCCGACACATCGTTCAGTGCCAGAAGATCGGTCTCGGCGTAGACTTTGCCGTTGTAGGAGAGCGTCAGCTTGCCGAGCACGTCGCCCGCGGAAACGGGCGCGTCGACCGTGTCGTTCGTGAGCGTTACGGTGCGCTCGAGCATGTCGGGCTCCACGTTGTCGGGCAAAAGACAGGAGATATCCTCCGCCGCGTGGGTCGAAACGTAGCTTGCCTCGCTCGAAAGCGCGACGGGCACCTCCTGCACAAGGTCGGAGGAGGAGAGAATGTCGCGGAGAACAAAGTTGTCAAAGCCCCAGTCGAACATGCGCGACGTTTCGGAGAAGCTGCGCGTCTGGATGGTCACACCGTCCTCGAGCGTCACGCGCTCTGCGCCCAGCACCACGCTGATCATGTGGCGGCTGCCGCGCAGGGCGGACGAAATGAGGCAGTAGCCCGCCTCGAGCCGGTCTTGATGCCCTGCGCGTCGCGGTAGACATAGCCGCGGGCGCGCCAGTTGGAGATGAGAAAATTCGTCGAGTGCAGCTCGCGCGGCTTGTCGGTCATGTTCGTGGCGGGCACGGTGTAGCTCTTGGAGTTGCAGATCTCCATGAATTTGTCATGCTTCAGCGCCTCGCGCGTGATGAGGTAGAGGTCCCACGCGGTCGTGTAGTGCTGGGAGTTGTGAAGGCCCGTGGCGTTGGCGAAGTGCGTGTGCTCGCAGCCAAGCTCCGTCGCGCGCTCGTTCATGCGCGCGACAAAGGTGTCGACCGAGCCGTAGAGCGTTTCGCCCAAAATGTTGCACGCCTCGTTCGCCGAGACGATGAGCATGCAGTTGAGCAGCTGCTCGACCGTCATCGTTTCGCCGGGGACGATGTTCGCCGTGCTGCCGTCGCTCGACAGCCCCTCGAACGCCGATTCCGTCGCAGTGACGGAGTCGGTCAGCGCGATCTTGCCCTCGTCGATGGCTTCAAACACCAGCAGCGCGACCATCACCTTTGTGAGCGACGCGGGAAAGTTCTCCTGATGGGCGTTTTTCTCATAGAGAATTTCGCCCGTGTCGGCCTCAATGAGAAGGCCGGCCTTCGCGTCGAGGTCAAAGTCCTCATAGGCGTCAGCGCTCGTCAGTGAAAAGAGCGGGAGCAGGAGCGCAAAAGATAAAAAAAGTGAAAACAAGCGGCGTTTTTTCATGGAAATATACCTCGTTGTATGATACAATCAAATATAGAATACAGTGAAGAGGAGCGCGCCGTTCGGCACGCTTCGACATCAGTATAGCAAAAAAGGCAGGCGAGCGCAACCGTGGAAAAGCAAGAAAAGAAAACCAAAGTCAGCGGCGTCTACCTTGTGCTCGCCGCGCTGACGGTGCTGTTCGCCGTTTCGCTCGTTTTTCTGCACAAAACGGCCTACGAGGGCGCCTCGCACGGGAATTACACCGTGACGACGCAGGACAAGACCGACGAGATCACCGCGCCCACGCGCGTTGTGACGCTCGTGAACGTCAACACCGCGACGGCGGAGGAGCTTGAAACGCTGACGGGCATCGGCCCGTCGCTTGCGCAGGCGATCATCGACTACCGCGCAGAGCACGGCGATTTTACGGCGGCGGAGGACCTTTTGAACGTCAAGGGCATCGGAGAGGCGAAGCTCGAGGGCTTCCGCGCGGAGATCACATTCACGGAGGAGGTTGGCGATGAAAATTCTGGTGGTTGACGACGAGCAGCTTCTCGTCAAGGGCATGAAATTCAATCTGGAAAACGAGGGCTATACGGTCGAGACCGCCTACGACGGCGCGACCGCCATCGACATGGCGAAAAGCGGCGGGTTCGACCTCATCATCCTCGATCTGATGATGCCGCAGGTGGACGGGCTGACGGCCTGCATGCGCATCCGCGAATTTTCCAATGTGCCCATCATCATGCTGACCGCCCGCAGCGAGGACGCCGATAAGATCATCGGCCTTGAGTCCGGCGCGGACGACTATATCACAAAGCCGTTTAACATCTTGGAGCTCAAAGCGCGCATCCGCGCGCTGCTGCGCCGCGCGAACGCCGCACCGCAGCAAAAGCAGCCTGAAACGCTCCTGTTGACCGCGGGCGGCATCACGCTCGACCCCGAGCAGCGCGTCGCCGTCAAAAACGGCGAGATCGTCGAGCTCACGGCCAAGGAATACGACCTCATCGAGCTTCTTGTCAAGAATCCGCGCCGCGTTTACTCGCGCGAAAATCTGATGGACCTCGTCTGGGGCTACACCTACGCAGGCGACTACCGCACAGTGGATGTGCACATCCGGCGGCTTCGCGAAAAGCTCGAGGAAAACCCCGCCGCGCCGCAGCACATCCTGACCAAATGGGGCGTGGGGTACTACTTGAAGGACTGATTTCCCACTAAAAGAAAGAGAAGGGGGGGCAGCGCCGTGCAGATGCATGCGAGCCTGCAGCGAAAATTCAGCTTCAGCTATATCGCCATCATTCTGGCGGTGCTGATCCTGCTGAACACGTATCCGCTCATCACGTCGGAAAACCTGACGTTCCGCTCTAAGCAGAGCTCGCTGCAGGGCAGCGTCTCCGTGATGGTGACGGCGCTTTCGGGCCTTGAGGAGCTGAGCGAGGAGAATGTCGCGGGTGCGATGACGCTCGTGGAGGAGACGGGGATCTCCCGCGTGCTTGTGACGGACGCCTCGGGCCGCGTGCTGTACGACACGCGCGAGACTGACGGCGCGATCGGCCGCTACGCCTTTTATACAGAGCTTGTGCAGGCGCTTCGCGGGGAGGACGTCTTTTACACCGAATTTTCGGACAAGGCGTTCAAAAGCCGTGCGGCCTCGCCGGTCATCTACCACAGCCAGACCATCGGCGCGGTCTACGCCTATGAATACGACACCGAGCAAGCGGAGCTGCTGTTGTCCTTGCAGCGAAATCTTCTGACCATTTCCGCGGTCGTGCTGGTGTTCGCCGGCGGGATCAGCGTGCTCTTATCCCGCGTGCTGACGCGGCGCTTCGGCGTACTGACCGACGCCATCCGCAAGATGCGCGAGGGCTCGTACAGCCACCGCGCCGAGGTCGGCGGGCACGACGAGATCAGCGAGCTCGCCGCCGAGTTCAACGACATGGCTGACCGTTTGCAGACGACGGAGGACGCGCGCCGCCGCTTCGTGTCAGATGCGAGCCACGAGCTCAAAACGCCGCTGGCCGGTATCAGGCTTCTCTCCGACTCCATTTTGCAGACGGAGAACATGGACGCGCAGACCGTGCGCGAATTCGTCGGCGATATCGAGCAGGAGTCCGAGCGCCTGGCGCGCATCACGGAAAATCTGCTGCGATTGACGCGCCTGGACAGCGGCATGCTGCCCGAGGCACAGCGCGTCGACCTCTCGTCCGTGATGGCGCGCGTGGTGCGCATGCTGCGCCTTGTGGCCGAGGAAAAGCAGGTCGACCTCTCATATGAAATTCGCCGCGAGGGACAGACCCTTGCGAGCGAGGATGAAATTCACGAGATCATCTACAACCTGACGGAAAACGCCATCAAGTATAACCGCCCCGGCGGCTTTGTGAAGCTGCTGCTCGCGGGGGATGAAAAGGACTGCCTTCTCACCGTCAGCGACAATGGCATCGGCATTCCGGAGGGGGACATGCCCCGCATTTTCGACCGCTTCTACCGCGTGGACAAGATGCGCTCGCGCGCCGCGGGCGGTACAGGCCTTGGCCTTTCCATCGCCGCCGACACGGCGCGCCGCCGCGGCGGCAGCATCGAGGTCCGCGCCCGCGAGGGCGGCGGCACGGTGTTTACCGTGCGCCTGCCGCGCTGCGAAGAGGGAGGGGATGAGACATGAGAAGACGTCTTTCCCTGACTGCGGCATTAGTCCTCCTGCTTTCGCTTCTCTGCGCCTGCGCGGCCCAGCACGCGCAGGAAATGGACGAGAACGGCTACGAGCTCTATTTTCTCAGCGATCCCAACTCCGCGGGCGGCGGCGACGCCATCCGCGTGCAGGAAAAGCGCCTGGTGCTCGATGGCGCGATGGAGACCGAAGACTGTGTCCGCGCGCTGCTGGAGGCGCTGCTCGCAGGGCCCGACGAGCCGTCGCTCTCTTCGCCCATCCCGGAGGGAACGGCGCTCAAGTCGCTCAAGGTGTCGGGCCGCCGCGCGCAGATCGACTTGAGCGCACAGTATGCGCGCCTGACGGGCATCGACCTGTCGCTCGCTGACTACTGCATCACGCTGACGCTGACGCAGCTGCCGAATGTGAACGCTGTGAGCATCACGGCGGACGGGCGCGAGCTGCCGTACCGCGAGACGCAAGTGCTGCTCTCGGCGGATACACTGCTTTCCTCGCGTGAGAGTGGCCTGCGGCCGATCACCGTGTCGCTTTATTTCCTCGACAGCAAGACGAGCGAGCTGCGCGCCGAGCAGCAGACGCTCGCGCTCTACGAGGGCCAGACGCGCGTGAACGCGTTGCTCGAGGCGCTCGCGCAGGGGCCGGAGGACGATTCGCTCGTCTCGCTCCTGCCGGAGGACTTCACGGTCATCTCGTCTCGCATCGAAAACGGCGTGTGCTATCTGAATCTCCCGGCTAACGTCTCACTGCCGGAGGATGAGGCGGCGCGCGATTTGATGCTGAGCGCGCTCGAGCAGTCCATTTTGTCGCTCGGCGGCGTGGACGAGGTGCAGTTTTTGATCGAAGGCTCGGCCGAGCCCGACGGCTACCGGTAAAAAAGGCCCTCCGCAGAAATGCGGAGGGCCTTATCATATCTTGCGCTATTTTACGCTCACTCGCGCGCGAGCATCGCCGCGCCGATCACGCCCGCGCGGTAGCCGAGTGTGCAGAGCTCGATGCGCGTGTGCGAGACGGCATAGCGCGAGCCGAACGAACGCTCGCGCACCCTTTCGCGCAGCGGCAGGAGCAGCGCGTCGCCCTGATTTGCTACGCCGCCCGAGAGGGCCAGCACTTCGGGGAAGAAAATGTTGACAAGATTTGTGAGCCCGCAGGTCAGATGCTCGATGTAGTCCTCCACGACCTGCGCGCCCGCCTCGTCGCCGCGCTCCTTGGCGAGAAACGCCGTGCGGCCGTCGACACCGCCCTGCTCCACGGCAATCGCGTGCAGCAGGCTCTCGGGGTGCGCGGCCATGGTGCGCTTCGTGTCGCGGATCAGCGCCGTGGCGGAGGAGTAGGCCTCGAAGCAGCCGCGGCTGCCGCAGGTGCACTCTTCGCCGTTTTCCGCGATGACCATGTGGCCGATCTCGCTCGCCGCGCCCGTGTAGCCTGTCAGGAGCTTGCCGCCGAGCACCACACCGCCGCCGACGCCCGTGCCGAGCGTGACGACGATGGTGCTCTCCGCGCCGCGGCCGCAGCCGAACAGCGCCTCGCCCAGCGCCGCGGCGTTTGCGTCGTTGCCGAGGTGGATGGGAAGCGCAGTGTGCGCGCGCAGCGCGCTTCGCAGGTCGAAGTTCACAAAATTCAGGTTCGCCGCAAAGCGCACGATGCCGCTCGCGTCGTCCACCGTGCCGGGGCAGCCGACGCCCACGCCGCCGACGGTGTCCTCGCCGATAGAGAGCTGCGCGATGACCTGACCGATGCGCCCCGCGACGGCTTCGGGGCCGAGGTCGACGCGCGTCGGGATAGAATGCTCCTTTAAGATCTCGCCCTCTGCGCTCACGAGTGCGCCCTTGATGTTCGTGCCGCCGAGGTCAATGCCGATATAGTTCATAAAAACGCCCCTCCCGGGTGAAATGTGTCCTCATTGTATGCCGCGGCGACAGAAAATGCAAGAGCTCGCACGGGGAAGAAAAAAGTTTCTTAAAAAAATCATAAGGGTGAAACTTTTTGAGAGATTTCTCGTCTAAGAGAATGTACGGAACGAAAAAAGCTCCGCATAATCAAGATGGAAAGAAGACGATGAAAGGAGAAACAAAATGAACCGCTGGGGACCGATGAGCGCCCTTGCGCTCGCCGCCGTGCTGCTGCTCGCGGGCTGCGGAGGCGACTGCGGGCTTGACGATGACGACAGCGCCGACGAGCTGCAGATCACCTACGAAGACATCTGTGAGAGGAATAAGATCTCCGCGCTGCTTGAACGGCATGAGGTGGTGACTATTGTACGGGAGAGCACGGACAGCAGCAACGGCGGTCAGGACGTCAAGAGCACCGATCAGTACACACGCGACGAAGAAGGCCGGCTGCAAAGCTGGAGCCACGGCTGGTATTATGATGAGTACGGCGCAGACGATATTTATAGCGTGAATGTCTGCCTGGATGAAGTGCCGGACGGTATGTGCATTATCGCTGGAACAAATGATGACGGCAGCACTCGAATTGCCAGTGTGATCGCCTACGGAACGGATGAGTGGTACGAAGAAAGTACCGCGCGGGAACCGTTTTTGCCCGTAGCCGGTGACGGTATCACGGTGGAGGCCGAAGAGCCGTATGAGCAGGACGGCCAGCTCGTGTTTCCGATCAAACATTATATCACCGACGATGACACTGACTACTCGCTGCGATGGCTCTATGTCGATCCAACCTCCGATGACCTGATATCGATCAAGTCGGAGCGGCACAGAAAAGACTTGCAGGGAAAAGACACCTGCTTTGCCACGGGAAGCTATACGTTCAGCTATGACCGTCCTTATGAACCGGAGGAAGACCTCTACGCGCTGATGCTGTCGGACGATGTTCCCAAGCATGAAATCACGCTCGTGTGGGACCCGGGTACCGCGCAGGAGCACGAGCAGCACTTTACCGTGCCGAGCGCAGCGTACTTTTCCCCAGAGAGTGGTAAGGGCGTCATGCTTTACTACGACGCCGCCATGACGCAGGAGTATCAAACCCCTGAGATCGAGTGGCCGGACGGCGAAAGCACGACCGTCTATGTGAAAAGCGGCGATCAAGACTGACGGGAGATGAGAGAGGAGAGCACACCATGAAAAGCTGGAAGAGAGCCGTCACCGTTGCTTTATGCGCTGCGAGCTTACTTGTGGGCTGCGGAGTGCAGAGCGGTAACGTAAGCAACGACGACAGCACCGATGAACCGCAGCAGATCACGCTCGAGCAGATCCGTGCCGCGAATGATCCGCGATCCCTGCTCGAAAAGCACGACGCTGTGACCGTGACCGTGCAGGAGAGCGATCAGAATGACGCCGTGACCGATACGGCGAAGTTCCAGTACACCTACGTTGTGGATGAGGTACTGGCCTGGTATCACTATCAGTATACCGAGAACAGCGACGCAGGCGAGGATGAAGTGTGGGGCGAAGCAAACGAAAAAATGTATGCCGAGCGCAGGGCGAGCGACGATGCTGCAAGCCTGAGTATTCACTTTAGACACGATGACAAGCAATATATTCTTGACATGATGCCCCAATGCCCCACATCCGGAGAGAATGCAGAGCAGACGATTGACGGATGCAGTGAAGAGGACGGCGCAATCCTGCTTTCCGTCACCACGCGCTATCTGGATTCCAGCGGCTATTATTACACCACGTGCTACCGCGTTGACCCCGCAACGAGTGAACTGCTTGAGATGTCGGTGACCGACTACCATGAAGATGAAAATGGCGCGGTATCCAAGCAGGGAATAAGGCTTTACCGCTGGAGCTACGACGAGCCTTATAAAGCAGGGCGCAACCTGCTGAACGAGGTCCTGTTTTCGACGGACAGCACGGAGGACGTCTGCGATCTGACGTACTTCTATCCCGCGCCGGGCTCGGAGAAGGGCTGGGACGTCGGGGAGAACGGCTGGAGCGTCAGCGAGATGCGCGTGGCGCATGGCACGCGCATCCTCTTCCTCGACAGTGCGGATCTCGCACTTTATGCGGACAGGGAGCTGACCAAGCCCATCGACTTCTACGACGGCATCGACACGAGCGGCGAGAGCGCGACGGTCTACATCGTGCCGCTGGAAGAGAACCATTAAAAAGCTTTAGAATGCGGGCGCGAGCCCGCGTCCAAATAAGGAGGAAACTAAGATGAAAAACTGGAAGAAAGCAAGCATTGGCACGCTTTGCGTCGTGAGCCTGCTCGCGGGCTGCGGCATGCAGGACGGAGATACGAACAACAACGATAAAAACGCCGACGAGCCGAAGGAAATTTCGCTCGAGCAGGTGCGCGCGGACAACATTCCCGAAAAGCTGCTTGCAAATCACGAGGCCGTGACCGTGAGCATTCAGGGCACCGACCAGGACAGCAAAGAGACCTACACAGCCAAGGTGCAGTATACGCGCGATGATAAGGGGAACCTGCTTCTGGCCTCGCACTACAGCTACACCGCCGACAGCCCTGTGGGCGAGGATGAATTCTTCGCTCAGGCCTGCCTGTCGATCGAGGGAAACGGCGTGTATCTCAGCAAAATGGAAAGCGACGGCCGCCTGAATATGAACTGCTACCCGAGCGGCGAGTATGAGAGCTACATTCAGGCGATGCTGCCCGCCTGCGGCGGAATGCAGGACGACGGCTCGGTCGAGACCATCGACGATCAGAGCGAGCAGGACGGCGCGGTGGTGATCTCGACCACCACGACCTACAACGACATGCCGGACTACTACTTTACGACCCTCTACTATGTCGACCCCGCGACGGGCGAGCTTCTTGCCAAGTCCGTGACAGATTACAGCAAGGATGAGAGCGGTGAGGCATCCGTCCTCGGCACGACGCTCTATGACTGGAGCTATGGCGAGTCCTATCTGCCGGACAAGGAGCTGGCGGCCGAGGCCTTCAACAGCGATGAGGCCTGCGCGCTGACGCTTGTTTATAACCCCGGCGCGGCGGACGAGGAGACGCAGGAGATCTCCATCAAGCGCGGCACTTATGTCACGTTTGTGAGCAGCACCGGCAATCTTCTCTATGCGGACGCGGAGCTGACGCAGCCCATCGACGACACCGTGTCCATCGACACAAATGGCGAAGAGATGACGGTCTATGTCGTGCCCGACGTGCCGCTGAACTAAAACGGCATGAACTTAAAAAACGGCGGACTTCAAAAAAGTCCGCCGTTTTTTTCAAAAAGGATGAAACATTTTTCGATAAATTCCGTCTAAATAATACAGGAAAGAGGCTCGGCGCGAGAATTAAGGAACTCTTAAATAATTTGTAACCAAATCGCGCCTGATTGTAACGACTTCTTCATAAGATGAGATTATAATGGACACAAGATTAAAATTGAGGAGAAACTGCGATGGCAAATGACCAGAAGCCCGTCATTTCGGTGCGAAAGCTCCGAAAGGTGTACATGATGGGGCAGGAGCACGTGGTCGCACTGCACAATATTGACCTCGATATCCCGCGGGGCGAGGTGTGCTGTATCTTCGGCACGTCCGGCAGCGGCAAATCGACGCTGCTCAACCAGTTAGCAGGACTCGAAAAGCCCACGCGCGGCGTGGTGCGCATCGGCGGCGTGCCGATCTCACAGCTCAACGAGAACCAGCTCGCCGCCTTTCGGCAGAAGCACATCGGCTTCGTCTTCCAGTCCTACAACCTGCTGCCGGAGCTGACGGCGGCGGAAAATGTCGCCATGCCGCTGATGTTCAAGGGCATCGACCCGGACGTGAGATTGCTGGAGGCGAAGAAAATGCTCTGCCGCGTGGGACTCAAAGACCGCATGGATCACTTTCCCAACCAGATGTCCGGCGGTCAGCAGCAGCGCGTGGGCATCGCGCGCGCGTTCGTCACGCATCCCGAGGTGGTGTTTGCCGACGAGCCGACCGGCAACCTCGACACAAGGACGACGAAAGAGGTCATGCACATGATCCGCGGCTTTGCCAAGCGCTTCCACCAGACGATCGTGCTCGTCTCCCACGACCCGGAGATGACTGAATATGCCGACCGCATCGTGACGCTCATCGACGGCAGGATCGTCAGCAACGTAGAAAATCAGGTCAAGGCGGAGATCGACGCCGCACCTTATATCGAATAACGGAGGAAATCGAACTATGAAACGCATCACAAGATCCCTGCTCTCGCTCTGCCTTGCCCTTTTGCTGTGCGCAGCGGCGGTACTCAGCGATGTCAACACAGTGAAGGCTGAGAATGCAGGAGACAAAGAACCGACTGCGCCGCAGACCAAAGAGCCGACGTTTTTGATCACCGGCTATGAGGCGAGCCGCAGCAGTATTGAGACCGGCGACACGGTGAGCATTACGGTCTATTTGTCACGCACGGACGGCAGAAGCGATAGCATTCGTGTTGTGCGAGGCCTTGACAGCTTTCAGGGCGGCACGGCAGATGTCATTAAAAAAGGCTCTAACGGTTCATATGAAGTGACATTCGATAATCTTACCTATACCGGCGACACAAATAAGACGCTCAACTTTACCATTTACTATGACGGCGCAACGGACGAGGCAGGAAAACCTGTCGTCAATGGTGGCTATCAGTCCAACAACAGCGTTTCGCCCATTCGCGAGTGCGTGCCCTACACCGAGCCGAAGCCGGAGCCCGAGCCGACGCCGGAAACGATCCCCGAGCCGCGCGCCGTTTTCAACTCTGACGGTATGTCCACGGCCATCGCCGCGGGCCAGACGAAGACCATCACCGTCTACATCCAGAACGCCGGCACGACCGCCATGCGTGACCCCATCCTGACGCTCAAATCCTCCGGCTCGCTTCTCATCATGGGCAGTCAGGACTACATGCTCGACGATATCCGCGCGGGCCGCGACACGGCTGTCACCGTGACGGTCAAGGCGCTCGACAAGATCGAATCCCAGATGCAGACGATTGACGCCACGCTGTCGTTCTACTATGACAACGGCACGCAGCTCACCGGCGGCAGCGCCAGCGGCAGCGTGAACGTTCTCTCCACCATCACCAAGGATACGAAGGACGAGGAGACCATTGCGAGCCCCACGCCCATCGTCATTCTCTCGAAGTACAACTACGGCGGTTCGTCCGTTGCGGCAGGCTCGAGCACGAACCTGAGCTTCTCGTTCATGAACACCAGCAAGACCATCAAGATCGAAAACGTCATGGTCACCGTCACCGGCGGACAGGACCTGATGCTCAACGGCTCGACGAACACGTTCTACTTTGAATCCGTCGCCGCGGGCGGCAGCAAGACTGTCACCGTGCCGATGAAGGCTGCGCAGCTCATCAGCGCAAGCGCGCAGGATGTCAAGATCGACGTGACCTATGAATACGTCGACCAGAACGCGAGAAAATCCGGCAACGCGACGCTCTCGCTGAGCGTTCCTCTTTACCAGCCCGACCGCTTTGAGCTCAGCGAGCCCAAGACCTCCTACACCGGCTACGTCGGCGAGGAGACGAGCCTGACCATCGACTATGTCAACAAGGGAAAGAGCGCCATCAACAACGTTGAGGCGACCATCTCCGGCGATATCGACACGCCGACGGCCTATCAGCGCGTCGGCACGATCGACGGCGGCAAGAACGGCACCATCGCCTTCGCCGTGACCCCACAGCTGGAGGGCGAGAATCAGGTCAAGATCGTCATCACCTACGAGGATTCCAACGGCAACACGAAAGAGCGTGTCTTTGAAGCGACGGTCGAGGCCATGGCCTACGAGCCGGCCGACCCCGGCATGGACGATCCCGGCATGATCGACCCCGAGCCGGCAAGCACCTTCCCGTGGAAGTACGTCATCATCGCGGTGGTTGCTGCGCTTATCGTCCTTCTCATCGTGCTGCGCATCCGCAAGAAGAAGGCCAAGCAGAAGGCCGAGCAAGCGCTGTGGGACAAGTGGGACGAAGAGGAGATCGCCGAGGAGAAGCAGGAGGCAGCGGAAGCCGCGGCGGCTGAAAGCAAAGAGACTGCGGCCACGGGTGCTGAGGAGCAGAAAAAATGAGATTCGCAGACATCTTCAAGATGTGCTTCGACAGCCTGTCACGGCGCAAAGGACGCACGATCCTGACGGTGCTGGGCGTGTTCATCGGCTGCACGTCCATCATCGTGATGGTCTCCATCGGCGCGGGCATGCAGGAGTCCTACGACCAGATGCTCAAAAATATGGGCGACCTCTCCATCATCGAGGTCTACCGCGGCTACAACCAGAGCACCGGCACGCAGACGGAGAGCAAGCTCGATGAGAAGGCGGTCGAGAGCTTCCATGAGATCGCGGGCGTCAAGGCCGTCATGCCCAAGGCAAGCCTCGACGATTACAACATTTCGTTTAAGGCGGGCATCAACGGCCGCTACACGGCCAACTGGGTCGATTTTGCCGGCATTGACTCGAGCGCCCTTGAGGACATGGGTTATGAGCTGGTCGCGGGCCGCTACCCAGAAAGCAGCGACGAGGTGGTCGTGGGCCAGTATTTTGCCTATAACTTCTTCGATACGCTCATGCCTGACGGCAGAAATTATGTCGACCGATACACCTGGGACGAAAACGGCAATATCGACACGGAAAACGTCCCCGACCCGTTTTTCGACCCGCTCAAGACGAGCATCACCATGGTACTCACACCGTATAACAACGGTACGGGCACCGAGCCCACGCCTTACGAGGTCGAGCTAAAGGTCGTCGGTGTGCTGAAGGAGGACCGGGGAAAGGGCTATGAGACGAGCGGCGGCGTGATGATGGACATCAATGCGCTCAAGTCGCTCCTCAAAGACCTGACGGGGAAGACCGACACGAAGTTCGAGTATTCGTCCATCAATGTCAAGGCGGAGAGCCTTGATGCGGTGGCAGATGTGGAGCAGTCCATCAAGGACTTGGGCTACAGTACGTATTCTATGCAGAGCATGCGCGACGAGCTCAACAAGCAGACCCGCCAGATCGAGCTGATGCTCGGTGGCCTCGGCGCGATCTCGCTTCTGGTCGCGGCCATCGGCATCACGAACACGATGATCATGTCCATCTCCGAGCGCACGAAGGAGATCGGCATTATGAAGGCGCTCGGCTGCTATGTGCGCGATATCCGCGCGATGTTTTTGATGGAGGCGGGCAGCATCGGACTTCTCGGCGGCGTGCTGGGACTCCTTTTCAGCTTCATCATTTCCGTCGGCATCAATCTATTCTCCTTCGGCGCGTTCGGCGGCGGGGGAGTGACGTGGGAGCTCATTAAACAGGCGCTCATCGGCGGGGAGAACGTGACGCGCGTTTCCGTCATCAAGCCCGAGCTCATCATTTTCGCGCTGGTGTTCTCGGTGCTGGTTGGCCTTGTGTCCGGCTATCAGCCGGCGAACAAGGCGGTCAAGATCTCGGCGCTCGAAGCCATCCGAAACGAATAAGAAAAACGCAGTATTTTGCAAGAAGGCGGCGTCCCGGACCGGACGCCGCCTTCTTTTGTAAAAAGTGCGATATTGCAATGTTTCAAGCGCTTGCTTTGCTTGACCGCGCTGATGCGATGTGATATCATATATCAGTCAAAATATTTATGAAAACAGGAGGCGATCGCCTTGGCAACCGTCAAACGCAGATCCACCGTACCCTATTACGCCGCGGCGGGAACATGGGTCATTTATGCGCTGCTGTTTCCGCTCTACCGCGTGCCGCATTTCATTCTGGTGGCGGCCGCGTCGGCAGTGGTGTTCTTCATTATGAACGCCGTGTGCGGCACGGTCGAAGTCACGGTGCCCGACCCGCCGAAAAAGGAAGAGACCACCGGCAATCCCGAGCTCGACAAGATGATCAAAGACGGCAATCTTGCCATCTCCGAGATGAAGCGGCTGAATGATTCCATCAAGGACGCGAAGATCTCTGCCGACATCGACCGGCTCGAGGATTTGAGCGCGAAGATCTTCGCGCAGGTCAAGGCAGACCCCAAAAAGCTGCCGCAGATCCGCAAATTTATGGACTACTACCTGCCCACTACGCTCAAGCTCTTGAACGCCTATGACCGTATGGGCGCGCAGGGCGTGAGCGGCGAGAACATCGACGCGACCATGCAGCGCGTGGAGAGTATGATGGGCACGATCGTCACGGCTTTTGAAAAGCAGCTCGACATGCTCTTCGGCAGCGAGGCGATGGATATTTCCACCGATATCACGGTGCTTGAGAACATGATGAAGCGCGAGGGCCTGAGCGAGGATACTGGCGAGCTGCATGCCGAGTCCGGCACGGCGACCGCCTCGCAGGACGACATCAAGCTCGAGCTATAAAGGAGTAAGCGATGCGAAAGAAAGTGATGGCGTTCAACGCCAAGGTGAACGCATGGATCATGAAGCGCCTCAAGGGCGTGTGGCTCGACCCGATCTTCTGTGCAATCTTTGCCATCATGTGTGTGACAAGCATTATCGGCGCGCTGCATCTGCACAGGGATACGCTTTACTATTCCGCGCTGATCTGGGCGTTGGCCACGCTGCTGTGCCTGCGCCGCATCCAGCGCATCAAAAAGCACGAAAAAGAACAAACTCAAAGCCAAAATACGGAGGAGAAATGATATGAGCGACAACATGATGCCCGAGCTGACCCTGAACCCCACCGAAGCGGCGCAGGAGGCCGTTCCCGAGCTGACGCTCACGCCCGAAGCGCCCACGGCGCCCGAGACGGAGAAAAAGGAAGTCGAGCCTGTCAAGGTCGATGAGAGCATGCTCACCGAGCAGGAGAAGAAAGCCGTCGACGATTTTGCGAAAAAGATCGACATCACGGATACGAACCTCGTGCTCAACTACGGCGTGGCCGCGCAGAAGAGCGTTGCGACGTTCTCGGAAAATGCACTGTCCTCCGTGCGCAACAAGGACCTGGGCGAGGTGGGCGAGACGCTTTCGAACCTCGTCGTCGAGGTCAAGGGCTTTGGTCAGGAGGAAAAGAAGGGTTTTGCCGGTCTTTTCCACAAGCAGAAGGATAAGCTCGAGTTGATGCGCGCGCAGTACGGCAAGGCCGAGACGAGCGTGAACCGCATTGTTTCTGAGCTTGAAAAGCATCAGGTCACGCTGATGAAGGACATCGCGATGCTCGACCAGATGTATGAGCTGAACCTCAAGTACTATAAGGAGCTCACGATGTACATCATCGCGGGCAAGAAGCGCCTTGCCGAGGTTCGTTCCGGCGAGCTCGAAGAGCTGCGCAAGAAGGCGGAGGCGAGCGGCCTTGCCGAGGACGCGCAGGCCTACAACGACTACGCACAGAAGTGTGACCGCTTTGAAAAGAAGCTGCACGACCTGGAACTGACGCGCATGGTGTCGCTCCAGATGGGCCCGCAGACGCGACTGCTGCAGAACAACGACACGCTGATGGTCGAAAAGATCCAGTCCTCGCTCGTCAATACCATCCCCCTCTGGAAGAGCCAGATGGTGCTCGCGCTCGGCATGGAGCACAGCCGTCAGGCCACGGCCGCGCAGAGCGCCGTGGCGCAGACGACGAACGAGCTTCTCAAGAAGAACGCCGACATGCTCAAGATGGGCACCATCGCCACGGCCAAGGAGGCCGAGCGCAGCATCGTCGATATCGAGACGCTGCAGCACACGAACGAGCAGCTCGTCTCCACGCTCGACGAGGTCGTGAACATCCAGCGCGAGGGCGCGCAGAAGCGCAAGGAAGCGGAGGTCGAGCTCGGCCGTATCGAAGGTGAGTTGAAGCAGAAGCTCATGGAGCTGAGAAGCTGAGACGCTCCGGATAGGAGAAGCATATGAAATTCTTTCAAAAACGCGGCGTCGCCATCGTCGTGCTGATTCTGGTGATCGTCGCATCCAGTGCGTGGGGCCTTCATAAGGCACCTGCCATCACCACGCCGACGGGCGGTGAGAAGGTCGACACCTCGCTTTCCACGGCGGCGTTCGAGCAGTACGTGCGCGACGATGCAGACATCCTCTCAGATAAGACCGAGAAGGCGGTCAGCCTTTACAACGCCAACTGGGATAAGATGTTCGGCAGCATCATGGCCGTCGTCACGACCGAATCCGCAAACGACATAGAGAATGCGGCGTATGATTACGCCATCGAGATGCAGCTTGCGGAAAATGATGCGATCCTGGTCATCGCAAAACAGCAGCAGGACTACTATCTGCTCGCGAGCGGCAACTTCTACGATCTGCTCAGCGGCCTTTCGCAGAGCTTTGTTGCCTCCTGCATGGCGGATAACGTGCAGAAGGGCGATTATGACGCCGCGGTGCGCTCGCTTTGCGCCGCGCTCCATGTGGAGCTGAGCCAGCAGTACCAGCAGGATCAGACCGCGCAGGACGACGCGGGCACGGCGGTGCTGTTCATCATGCTGCTCGTGCTGCTGTTCCTCATCGGGATCTGGCTCGACCGGATGCGCTACAACCGCTATCGCCGCCGCTACATGATGCCCGGCATGGGCGTGCCGACGGTGATGTATCACCCCATCTTCTGGGGGCGCCGTCCCCCGCGCGGCCCGCGTCCGCCCCGTTCGGGCGGCCCCCGTCCTCCACAGGGCGGATCCAGACCGCCGCGCAGCGGCAGCTCCTCCGGCGGTAATCGCCGCCCGCCCCAGCAGCCGAGACGGCCCTCGGGCGGTTCCGGTAATTCCTTCGGCGGATTCGGCAGCAGCGGCCGCGGAGGCGGCTTTGGCAGCGGAAACTTCGGTGGCTTCGGCGGCAGCAGCCGCGGGGGCGGTTTCGGCGGAGGCGGCAGCTTCGGCGGCAGTCGCGGCGGTGGCTTCGGTGGAGGTCGCAGCGGCGGATTTGGCGGTGGCCGCGGAGGCGGCTTCGGCGGAAGACGCTGAAAAGCCAAAACCCCTGACACAAAATGAAAAGCACGTCTGCTTGGCAGGCGTGCTTTTTCTTACTTTGATTGCGGCCTGAAAGGCGATGACAGACTGGCTCGCACAGCATTGTAGATTTTCCGAGGAATACGATGCTACTTATCGGATCTTCTCAAGTGCAACAGTGGTGGGATCGCAGAGGAAAGCCTCACTCCGCTACTGCCCCGGCCAAACGACCATAATTTTAATATCCGGATTTTCTTTTGCCCGTTCAAAGAAAAGAGCAGAGGACCTGCGGCGCAGGTCCTCTGCTCTTGGTGCCGGTGACCGGACTCGAACCGGTACGCTGTCGCCAGCGGCGGATTTTGAGTGGTTATATCGATTCTGTTTTCCGCAGCAATCTGCACTCCACCGTTCCCTGAAAGCGTTGATATTACTGGCTTTTTTGATTTTTTCGCGTTTTTATTAAGCAAATACGGAATGCCTTGGTGTTCTCTCCTGACAGCTCAAAAAAGCGGTTTGGAGAGAACTGGGAGAGAACTCCGGTATAACCCGTTTTCTCGTGAGGAATGGTGGACATAGGAGAGAACTCAAACGAATTTTGAAGTTTTAGGAGAGAACTGAATCATACTATAGGTATCGAACCTATCTGTCAATGGTAATTTAGACGGAGGTTCGATCATGGAAAACCCAAGGAAGAGATATGTACAACAATTCAAGAAATACCCCGATGTAGTGTCTGTACTAACATTTCGTGAAATGTTAGGTGGAATAGGCGATAGCTTTGCTCGGAAGTTAATTCGCGATGGGCTTGTAAAAGCCATCTTTATTAAACCGCACTACTGGATCTTCAAAGAGTCCATTATTGACTATGTATTAAGCGAGGACTACGCGGAGAGAAGGCTGAAGGTGCGGGTATGAAAAACAGGCAGCTTAGTCTTTCGGATATTCAAAAAGACTATATCAGCAAAGAAGAATTTTACCAAATTGCACATATATGCAAGGAAACTGCATTGTGGTTGATAGAAACCGGCAGGGTATCCGCAGAGAAGCCGAAACGAAAAGGATTTGGATACAAAATTGCAAAGGAAGAAGTTGAAAGGTATTTGGCTGATCGTCAACAGAATCCATTGTACTATCTCAAGGGCAAGCGCCACAACTGTATCCCATATACTCCACCGCAGCCATATTCAAGTGAATTAGGCGGCGCTATTCGGTTGGCTGTGGAGCAGGAAATGTCCTCTCTGCCGGATCTGCTGACAGAAAAGCAGGTATGCGCGATTTTGGGATATCGCCCAAAGCAGATATTAGACTGGAAACATTCTGGGAAATTGATTGCTCTGAAATGTTTTAATAAAACATATTTTCCTAAAATTTCACTGATGGATTTTGTTTCTTCAGAAGATTACTACAATTTGCCGTGCAAAGGAAGAAAACACATAGAACTGCTGAGGAGAGTTCAAAAATGAGTATGCATACTATCGCAATCACTAACCAAAAGGGCGGCGTTGGCAAGACAACTACCGCCTTGAATCTCGCATCCGCCCTCGCAGCCGAAGATAAAAAGGTCCTGCTGATCGACAATGACCCCCAGGGCAATCTCACCGCAGCCCTCGGCTATACGCCGGGGGAACAGAAGAATACGCTGGCAAAGCTACTGCTTGTCCAAATTGACTCTCCGGAGGATCTGGAACTCCACCTCGATCGTGCTGTACTACATACCAGCAGCGGCCTTGACCTGATCCCTGCCAACAAGCGGTTAGCGGACGCTGCTGCCCGCTTGCAGGTTATGCAGCTTTCACAGTATAACGCATCTGGCATCTCGGATGACCCTTGCGAGAAGGTGCTGGACAAGCTGTTGGCATCCCTGTGTGGACTGTATGATTACATCATCATAGACTGTGGACTGAAGCATGAACTATTGACCGTTAATGCTCTGGCTGCTGCGGATTACTGCATCATTCCGGTGCAGGCGCACTTCCTTGCAAGTGAAGGGATTCCCGATGTTTTAGAAATGGTGCGCAATGTACAGAATCGATTCAACCCCGATTTGAAGATTGCGGGCATTCTCCTGACTATGTATCAGTCCCGCCCGCAGCTCTGCCAAAGCGTTCGCTCCAGCGTGGGAGAGATCTACGGTGACAGCATTCATGTATTTGACCGCCCCATTGAGCAGACGATCAAGGTTGCGGAGTGTCCGGCAGCAGGCGTGAGCATTCTCGATTATGCACCTAAGAATCCTGCTGCTGACTCCTATCGCTCCCTTGCCCAGGAGGTGCTGCGGCTTGGCTAAGAAAAGCATGGATGACCTGTTAAAGCGGCGCATGAGCGCAGCGCAGCAAGCATCAGAGTTGGAAGTAGGCAATGAGGCTTATGAAACCATGTTTCAAGCAAAGGCGGATGCGGCAGCTCCCCGCTTTTGCGAACTGCCGATCAACAGCCTCTGCCCTTTTCGCACGGCAGATATTGGATTTCATCCCTACCCGCCTGAAAAGCTCCGCGCATTCTCTCAGCAGCTTGCCGAGCAGGGCATCTATGAGCGCATTATCGTTCGCCCAGTTCCAAATAGTGAGCAGTATGAGATTCTTGCCGGACACAATCGTACTGAAGCGTGGCGACTGACCGGACAATCAACAATTCCTGCGGAGGTTGTGGAGGCCGATGACGCGAGAGCAATTTCCATTGCGGTTGCCACCAATCTCCTGCGGCGGCAGGATCTCACCATCATTGAACGGGGCAAAGCGTATCGAGCGTTGCTTATAGAGAGCAACAGAAATGGGCAACGAAATGTAGCCTATCCAACCTTTGGCGAAAATCGCCAAAGGTTGAAGGAATCTTCAGGCAACTCAACTTCTGGCGATTCTCGCCAAAAGTTAGATGGAGATAGCGACGGCGAGACCTTTGGCGAGAATCGCCAAAGGTACAACGCCCGAAAGATCGTTGCAGATTTCTTCGGTGTGACGGAGTATGAGATCCGCAAGGCCATCAAGCTGGCAGCACTGATTCCGCCGCTTGCTGATATTTTGGAGAACAGTCCACGCAAGCTGCCGATTGCCTGTGCGGAACTCATTGCCGATTATGGTGCAGACTCTCAAAGGGCATTTGTAGAAATGTGCACCATTGAGGGATACACACTCAATAAGGCTGCTATGCAGAAGATCGTCCATATCTGTCCGCCGCCGTCTGCGGAGTGCCAAGCCCTGTATGAGGCTTGGCGGCAGGCACGGGCAGACGAGGAAATGCGTCGCGCTGCACCACCTAAGAAAATCGCCTTTGACCGTAGGAAATTTGCACCTTATCTGGACAAACTGAACGGCGATGAAGATTTAGAAGAGCTGTTTCTGGAGTTCTTGCGGCAGCGAATTGGCTGATGTATAATCGAAAAAAGAAAGAGAAAGGATAGCAACGCTATGAGCGAACAGAATAAAATTCAGCTTTTTGAAAATCAACCCATTCGCACGGCTTGGAATGAAGAACAAGAGGAGTGGTACTTCTCTGTTGTCGATGTAATCCATGTACTGACTGGAAGTGAAAACCCTCGCAGATATTGGAGTGACTTGAAGCGCAAGTTGAAGTCTGAGGGGGCAACTCAGTTGTACGAAAATATCGTACAACTGAAAATGAAATCGTCGGATGGAAAGAACTATAAGACCGACGCTGCCACAACCGAGCAGCTTCTCCGCATTATTCAGTCTATCCCATCCCCCCGTGCGGAACCGGTGAAACGTTGGCTGGCAGAGGTCGGCAGGGAACGCATTGAGGAAACCATTGATCCGGAGCAGGCCATCGACCGCGCATTGGAAACCTATCTGAAAAAGGGCTATGACCCTGATTGGGTACATCAAAGGCTGCTCTCTATCCGCATTCGAAATGAGCTTACCGATGAGTGGCAGAAACGCGGTGTGGAAAAGGGGCGTGAATTTGCGATTCTGACCGATGAGATCACCCGCACGTGGTCCGGCATGACCACGCGGCAGTACAAGAATCTCAAGGGGCTGAAAAAGGAAAACCTGCGGGACAACATGAGCGATACCGAATTGGTCTTGACTATGCTGGCCGAGGCGTCCACCCGTGATATTTCCAAAGCCTCCAAGCCAGAAGGATTTTCCGGCAGTATGGAGGTTGCCCGACAGGGCGGTGAGGTTGCCGGTGTAGCACGAAAGGCTCTTGAGGAGCGCACCGGCGCTCCGGTTATTACTGCGCAGAACGCCGCGCAGATGAACACCTTGGTTGTGGGCATGATCGAAGAAGCCGCCGCGCTGCCGGCGCAAGCCGAAGCAGATGACAAAGAATAATAAGACTTATGCCAGAAGGCTCGACACCGCAAGGTGCCGGGCCTTTTTCTATCCCATTGTGAGGTACAAAGATGAAAGAAATGAATATACAGTTCCACAAAACACGACCGCAAAATCCGTTTGACGATGGGGCGAGGGCCCGTTTGCACCGTATGGGCCTTCTGAGGATAGATGGAAGTGTGGACGAAGCCACATTGGACGCCTTGAGCCGCGCCTATTCCGGCTTATTGTTTGATGACTTGTGCGACACTTGCCAGAATTCTTGTGAGATCACAGAGATCCTTCGGAGACTATATGAAGCTGCGGAGCAGGCCGAACCACGGCAAAAGTTTCTGCTGATCTGTCTGCAATACGACGCGCTCTCTCAGCCGCTTCCCAATCCAATTTGGTGGATCAGCGGTGATTCGGAGCTTGCCGGGGACTTTGCAGAGCGTTTTATCTGCCATCTGAAGAAGCTGAGCAAGGCAATGGAGGTGACGGAGCCATGAAGGGAATCCTAATCTATCAGCCAACAAGCAAGTCCGCTCCGCTCGCCGATTTTATTGATGGGCTTGATCCGCGGCTGCGGGAAAAAATCCTCCTGCGGCTGTATTTCCTGACCCAGCTTGAAAAGCCGGAAATGAAAGAACCGCATTTCAAGCGATTTTCAATCGAGCGCTATCGGGATCTCTGGGAGCTGCGGGTGAAGAGCAAAGTGCTCATACGCATCATTTTCTGCACGCTTCCCAATGGAGATGTTCTGCTTTTGCATGGCTTTGTGAAGCGTCAGAAGCGGGATACAATGCAGGCGCTGGAGCAGTCTATCAGAATACTTGACGCGCTGCGGGAACATCCGGAGCGCGCGGTAGAATACAAGATCAAGGAGGAGAAAGCGTCATGAAGCAGGTATCCGGCATACCGCCTGACCGTATGGCAGGAATGCGCATCACAAAAATTATTTGAGAAGGAGGCTCTCCCAAACATGAAAAAAGTAATATCCTGTGTGCTGCTGATGCTGGTTCTTACCTCCAATGCCCTTGCGCTGGAGGTGCCTACGGACACGGTGGTTCAAAACCTCAACGGCAGTCAGCAAGCGATCAAAACCTTTACAGTATCCCCTGAGCAGGATCCTGCAGCGCTGATTGAGGAGCCCTTTGAGCTGGAAGGATATCTCTACACCTTCGCTGACATTGTGAAAAGTGAAAATCCCGTGGAAGAAACACAGATTCATACCGAGGTCATCACAGTTGAAACAACAAAAGATGACCTTGCTCTGATCCTTGAGCAGCTCAAGCCCACCATCGAATATGATGACGGCAGATTTCAGGGTACCCTCGCATTGGATCACACCAGTCTCAATACCGTAGCCGCCGGCTATGCTACGAAAAACTACACGGTGACGGAAACCAAAACCATCGGACAGCTTGACCGCAACGATATGTCCTATGTCCCCGCGACAACCATCAAGAACGGCAGAACCCTGAGCCTCGCTAATGTGGAGTGGCAGGTCACCGGCACCGATCTTGTGGGTGAGGCGCTGATGCCCTCTCAATATCAGGCTGTTGCTACCTACTCTGCGAAAGCGTCCTATCAGGCGGCTACAGGCTATGTTACAACAGCGGAGTATGTTGGCGATGTGACCCACGAGGGTGTTGAAAGTGTTACTTATGTTCTGACCTATATCGGGACAGAAGCGAACCACAAGGGCGCGGCTGCCGCTCAGGTCGGAGCGTTTTTTGCGGATCACTTTCCTTGGATCTTAGGTGGAATCGTTCTGATTTGCGCCGCTGTTGGCGGCACGCTGCTTGTATGCCGCCGAAAGGCCGTAGTGAAAGCAGAATGTGAAGCGGATGAAACAGAGGAAAACGAAGAAGATCAGGAGGCGTAAAAACATGAAACTCTTTCAGAAACTGGTCTGCATGGCATTGACGGCGACAGCAACAGCATCCCTTTCTATTTGCGCTTTTGCCGCGGACTATACCTTTGACACAGCCGCGGACACCGACTATTACCCTTCGACCTCTTATGAGGACACCTACGGTACCGCGTATCATTACGGCAGCAAAAATCTTGTGGATTATCAGATCCCCGAACTCCCCTACGGCGTTCTCAGCACCACACAAACCGGCGTCATGGAAAAGCTCCGACTCCCCGGCCTACAGCAGACTGTAGGCGGTTCGGCTTCCGGTATCTACGGTGTGGATAGTGGCGTAGGTATCCCAGCGGTCACACCCGTCATTTCGTCCTATCAGGAGCCTGCTTATACAAGTGCCAAAGATATGGAGCGAAAGGACGGCAGCATCGGCACCCTGAAAATTCCATCCCTGGACATCAACATGAAGGTCTGGGAAGGAGAAACAAAAGAAAGCATGAAAAAGGGACTGGGGCATTACAGCTCCACCTCAGCGTGGGACGGCAATATCGGCGTGTGCGGCCATAACCGGGGCGCCAAGTACACCATCGGCAGCATCAAGGACCTGGAAATCGGTGACACCATCACCTATACCACGATCTACGGCACCCGCACATATGAGGTCGTTTTGGTAAAGACCATCTCCAATTCCGACTGGAGCTATCTGCAGGCGACAGAAGACAACCGTATCACGCTTACCACCTGCCTCGCCAATCAGCCTGAAAAAAGAATTTGCGTTCAAGCAGTGCAAATAACTCAATAAAATGATGGAAAACGGATGGAATTGTGCAAAAAATGTTGTGTCTCCGTTTTATCGGCGTAAGGATTTAAAATAAACCTTTGACAGCCTGAATCTTCTGTATTATCCTCAAATCACTCCGGAGAATCTTAATCAAAAGGAAGTATCAGTTTGGTACAGAATTTCAGACCAAATAGGAAAGATGACGAAATACGGGTCAAAATGGACATCACTGTTGACCTTCCCGCGGAAGTCGCGGAACAGGCAGAACGGATGGGCATTTGCGAGTTTGATCAATGCACCTTTGACGAAGCTACCCGACGCATGACCGCAAGTGTAACCACCGTCTTTTACCGGAAAGGGGCGTGATCATTTGAAGCGGATCCGAGTTATTTCCCTCGTTGTAATTGCTGCACTATCCTTAACAGTAACTTCTTTTGCCGCCGAAAAAAGTCCGCAGCAGTCTGCTGCCGCCTATCTGAGTGAAGCCGGCATTATGCTGGGCAACGAGTCTGGCGACATGATGCTGGAGCAGGGGCTGACACGGGCGCAGATGGCGGCGCTGCTCACCCGAATTGTCACAGATCCCGAGCAATTTGAAACGGACAGCGCCTTTTACCGCAGCCTTTGCAGCTTTACGGATGTTCCGGAATGGGCAAAAAGCTATGTGGGCTACTGCGTCGCAAATAATCTGGTTGCAGGGTATGGCAATGGACGCTACGGCTCCAATGACCCTGTTACTTCTGCGGCGGCCTGCACGGTGATGCTGCGGTGCTTGAATGATGTTGATGCTGTATGGGATTATCAGTCTGCCTGCCGGACTGCTGTTCAAATGGGACTTGCGGCGGAAGAGATTGTCGCGGACGCCGAGATCACCCGCGGGAATATGGCAGTACTGATCTGCCGCACGATGGCAAGGATTGGTTACGATGTGAAATTGTCCGAAACGGCCCAGTCAAATCTCTCTGCCGATGGAATATCGGATGCAGCTGCCGCGCAGGAAACAACAGAATACTTCGATGACGCCGCAACCAAGCAGGACATCATTGACCGCACCAACGCTTTGCGCCGCGAAAACGGTGTATCAGTCCTGACCGTCAACGACAAGCTCATGCAGGCGGCGCAGGTTCGCGCGGATGAGATGGCTGCGCATACCGTCTATTCGCACACAAGACCGAATGGCAGAAAATTCA
>ERZ834694.425-NODE-425-length-50318-cov-5.015339_pt1 | contig 50318 bp, 32 predicted proteins | sample MGYA00519691_ERZ834694 | MGnify/ENA primary metagenome ERZ834694 (study PRJEB31850, sample SAMEA3708758) | human gut metagenome | biome: human gut; feature: human-associated habitat; material: faeces | place: China | collected 2014 ... | reverse complement strand
ATCCTGCAACCTTTCGTCGGCCGCTATGCCGACCGCCATCCGAGACCCTATTCACTGGCCGCGGGAATGTGTTTCACGCTGGCGGGACTCTTCGCGCTGGCCCTCGCCCCCGGCTTCGCACCGATCCTTCTGGCCGTCGCACTCATCGGCTGGGGATCGTCGATCTTCCACCCCGAATCGTCGCGCGTGGCCCAGCTCGCATCGGGCGGGCGCAAAGGGCTGGCACAGTCGATTTTCCAGGTCGGCGGCAACGCCGGAAGCGCCTTCGGGCCGCTGCTGGCCGCGCTCGTCGTCATTCCCTACGGCCAGACCTCGATCATGTGGTTCGCCCCGGCCGCACTGCTGGCCATCGGCATCCTCCTCCGCATCGGCAACTGGTACAAACGGCAACTGAACGCCGCGACCGCCGCACCGGTAACCGCAACAGCCGCAGCAGCCGAATTGCCCCGCCGCAAGATCCGCCGTGCGCTGCTGATCCTCACGGTGCTGGTCTTCTCGAAATATTTCTACATCGCCTGTATGACCAACTATTTCACCTTCTTCCTTATGGACAAATTCGCCTTCTCGGTGCAGGACGCGCAATACAGCCTCTTCGCATTCCTCGCGGCATCGGCCGCAGGCACGGTCATCGGCGGGCCGCTGGGCGACCGCATCGGACGGAAATACGTCATCTGGGGGTCGATTCTCGGAGCGGCACCCTTCGCCCTGATGCTGCCCTACGCCGGATCGGGCAGTGCCGTGGCGCTGGCGATCCTCGTCGGACTGATTATCTCGTCGGCCTTCTCGGCCATCGTGGTCTACGCCACCGACCTGATGCCCGGCCGAGTGGGAATGATCGCCGGCCTCTTCTTCGGGCTGATGTTCGGACTGGGCGGACTGGGTTCGGCCTTCTTCGGCTGGCTGGCCGACCGAACCAGCATCGAATTCATCTTCCGCGTCAGCGCGCTGCTGCCCCTGATGGGGATCATCACGGGATTCCTGCCAGACGTCGAACGCAAACGATGATACACTACCAATCGCCACTCAACTTTCATGGACACGATGCAATACACCCACCTCTACCGCTCACCGCTCGGCACGATCACACTGGCTGCCGACAGCGAAGGCCTGACAGGACTCTGGTTCGAAGGGCAGAAATATTTCGCCGCGACGCTCGACGCCCAGCACGAAGAGACGATGCTGCCGATATTCGAGCAGACCCGCCGCTGGCTGGACAACTATTTCGGAGGGAACGATCCGGGACCGACGCCGCCCCTGCACCTGCAAGGTTCACCGTTCCGGCTGGCCGTGTGGGAAATTCTGCGGCAAATCCCCTTCGGGAAGACGATCACCTACGGAGAGATCGCCCGTGAAATCGCCCGCCGGCAAGGCTCGAAAACCGTCCCGGCACAAGCCGTAGGCGGCGCTGTCGGACACAATCCCGTCAGCATCATCGTTCCCTGCCATCGGGTCGTGGGGAGCAACGGCAGCCTGACGGGCTATGCGGGCGGCATCGAGCGGAAGGTACGGCTCCTCGCCCTCGAAAAAGCGGATATGACGGGGCTGTTCGCTCCGCAAAAAGGCACAGCCCTGTAAAAGCCGAAACGGCAGGAGCACCTTCGTATCGTCGTGCCTGACCGTTCCGTTCCCACTTTGGGATTCCGCGGCGAACGAACAGCAGGCAAGAGTGCCGATGCCAAACCGCAATGCGGAGGACGTCGAGGGACCGACGTTTCGACGGGGATTTATGAATCGTCAAGAAACGGCAGAAGACCGGCACGCCGTTCAAAATCAAACTGTGCGGCATTACCAAACGCATCATCGACAAATACAGACGCGAGGTCGCGGGAACGAACCTCGTACTGCCTGTGCCCGACATCGCCTACTGTAACCGCATCCTGAAAAGAATCGCCGTCGAGGTCGGAATCGACAAGGCGGTCACCTACCACATGGGCCGCCACTAGTTCGCCACGACCAACGCGCTGGTGCAAGGCATCCGCATCGAAGTGGTCAACCGATGCGGGTTTCCGGCCGGTCTTCGGCGGTCATTAGACGGTCATTCGGCGGGAGTATCCGGAAAGTCCGGAGAGAAGATCACGTGCGGAGCAGCGTTTCGCGGATGCGTCTCAGGGCTTTGGTGATCTGCGCTTCGACGGTCTTGACCGAAATCCGCATCTGATTGGCGATCGCTGCGTTGGAAAGCCCCTCTTCACGGCTTTTGCGGAATACTTCGCGGCAGCGGTCGGGCAGTTGCGAGACCGCTTCGGCGATCAGTAACAGCATTTCGTCGGCTTCAAGCTGCAATGCTTCCGGATTCGTGAAGAGCGGTTCAGGGCCCTTCCCGATGGGAATTCCGTCGGTTCGTTCGTCGCGAAGCCGGTTGAGCGCGCGGTTACGCACGGCGCGAAACAGATAGGCCCGGACGGAAGTCGAGATACGGAGTTCCCCGGCATGCTGCCAGATGTGCGTAAAGGTGTCCAATACAATCTCCGCGGCAGAGGTGCGGTCGTGGAACCAACAGGCCGCGAACCTGCAAAGCGGGGCGTAATAACGGTCGAACAACTCCCTGAAAGCGGCGGTTCCCCCCCTCCCTCGGCTGATGTGTTTCCACAAAACCATGTCGTGTTCGTTTTCCGGCCTCATCGTATCGCTAAAAGAAATTCAGACAAATAAAGATAGACATTTTCGGGGATAAAACGGATGCGGAACGTATGAATTTTTCATTTCGAAATTATTCAGTTTCTGTTATCCTGCGGAATGCGGAACGCTTGCAATCGGGACTGCGTTAAACAAGGGGCCTGCTGAAACACTCCAGCAGGTCCCTTTGCAAGTCCAGACGCATTATTCGAGCAGTTCGTTGTTACCCCAGACATTCAGTTCTGCGATACACCATCCCCGGAAAGTCGGGTTATAAGTCTTGTTCGTATAGCTGGCGTGAATGCGCAGCCGGACGTAACGCGCATGTTGGTAGTCGTCGAGCATCGGACTGATGACCACCCCCATCGGATCCAGCGGTGAGTCGGGATCGGTCCGGTTGTCGCGGTATGTCTGGGTGTAGGTCCAGTTGGCGTCGTTCGCTGCACCGAGGCCGTCGCCGGCGATCTCCTTCGCGGTCCAAACCTCCAAGTGGGCGATGCCGTAGCGTGCGCCGTCCTCAGGTTTGCCGGTAGTCATGTAGCGCTGATTGAACTGGAAGCCGCGTACGGTCACCTCTTTGCCCAGATCGATGACGAAGTCGTAAGGCGGATCGGCTTTCTCTTCGTCGGCGTTGCAGTAGCCGAAGGTGTTGATGTCTTCGTCGAACATCTTCTCCACTTCGTAGTTGGGCTTGGCTTTGGGGGCGGCGAGCACCTTCCATCCGCTGCGTTCGAGCAGCACGGGTGCGGGCGGTCCCGGCTTGACGAGCTTGTTGAAGAGGATGTAACGGACACTGCCCGTCGGCGAGACCGTCGCCTGCGAGTCGCCCTTGATCGAATCGATGGTGATCGGCAACAGGTACGCTCCTCGTCGGGCATGCGCTCGCTGAACAGCTCCACTTTCATCGTCGAGGAGAGCGTGTTGTAGCGGGGCAGCATGACTTCGGTGGTCGAAAATTCGTAGGCCTCCGAGGGGCAGAGCTTGTATGAGGTTCCGTGCGCCGCGTTATAGGTCCCGACCAGTTCGGGGGCAGTCTTGAATACGACGGTTATGTAGTTGCCGCTGATCTGCTCGGCCTCCACGCGGATGTCGAGGGTCTGCTTCTTGGGGCTTTCCACCGTAATCACTTCGGCGTCGGCCGTGGCGTCCTGAATGCTCAGCAGCGCAGGCTGCCCGAGCGTCAGACCTTCGTCGTCCTTGCAGCCCGCCGCTGCGATGAGCAGGGCGACGGCGGCCAGAAGACGCATGTTCGCATATCGTTTCATAATCGTTTGCGTTTAAGAGTTCGTCTCAGCATTAGAATTTGACATCGACCAGCACGGGAATATGATCCGAGGCCCTCTTGATGTCGCCTTTGTTGAAGTCGAGCATGATCTTGGTGCCGACCACTTCGCACTTCGCGCCGTTGCCGTTCCACAACAGGATGTAATCGATACATTTGTCCGGCGCCTGCGAAGAGTGGGTGAAGTCGCTCGCACCGTGGGGCGTCAGGATCGTCCAGTCCGTCTTCAATTTGGAGATGGTGGGCGAATCGGGACGGGCGTTGAAGTCGCCGCCGAGGAAGACGGGTTTCTTCGAGCCGCCGAATTCTCGTTCGATGACCTTGTTGATTTCATCGACCTGCCCTGCCTGAGCCAGCGAGGATACATGGTCGAGGTGGGTGGTGGCGAAGACATATTTCTCGAACTCCACGACGACCATCACGCGGGGTTCGGCGCCGTCGCCCTTCGGCAGCGGAGCGGCAAAGGCACGAACGGGTTTCTCACGGCTGGCGATTCCGTCGCCGTAGGCTCCGCCCTGATAGGCCATCGCCCGCGAATATTCGTAACTCCACTCCTTGCCCATCAACTCGGCGAACTTCTTGAGTTGGAAGACCCTGCCGGTGCGAACCGTACAGCTGTCCAGTTCGCTGATGCCCACCAGATCGGCTTTGCCCTCGGTCATCATATCGGCGATCATCTGGTAGCTGCCGTCGCTGACGTACTTGGTAAAGACGCCGACGTTGTAGGTCACCAGACGTGTCGCGCCGTCGGTCTTGGGATAGTAGTCCCGGACGGGTTCTTCGGGGTTTTCGGGTTTCAGATGGGGCGGAACTTCGTCTTCGGAGGAGGAGCTGCTGTTGCAGGCCGTTGCCGGGCAGGTGAGGCCGAGCAGCAGCATGATGGTAAGATATTTTTTCAGAATGTTCATCGTTTCGTTCGTTTTTGAAGTTAGCATTAAGAATTAAAAGTCGAGGCCGTCGTTCCAGCCGGGGTTTTGCGTCAGAGCACCGCCGGTCAGCGAGCGGTCGTCGGTCGGAATCGGGTAGTAGTAGTCGCGGGCTTCGTTCCACTCGCCCGGATTCTTCTTGTGGGGCGAGATGTAACCGTGATCGCCTTCCGAGAGGAAGATGTCCTGATCGATCTCCATGATGAGCGGAGCTTTGGTCGAGGGCGTCTCTCCCTTGGTTTTGAGGTAGATGTCGGGCGTACCGTCTCCGTCGAGGTCGTATTCGCCCTTGGAGGGGATGTAGAGACCCAGCAGCGGCTGCGTGAAGGCCTTGCCCTCTTTCCAGCGGATGAGGTCGTAGTAACGGTGACCCTCCTGAAGCAGTTCAATGGTGCGCTCGCGGCGGATTTCGAGCAGTACGCCTTTGTTCGGCCCCGTCACGTTGGGGTAGCCTGTCTCAGGGGCCGAAAGGTACGGGTCGGGGTTGGCGTTGGCGTGATCCATGTCCAGATTGGGCATACCTACGCGATCGCGCAGTTTCTTGATCGACAGATCGATGTCGGCCTGCGTCAGCGTACCCAGCTCGGCTTTGGCTTCGGCGTAGTTGAGGTAGATCTCGGCCGTGCGGATGATCGGCAGGTCGGTGTACGAGAGGTTGTACCCGTCGGAACCGAAATCGGCGGGAGCGACGAACTTGATGGGCTGATAGCCCGTCATGCAGGTCGACAGGCTCGGCACTTCGACCTTGGTGGAGTTGATGCGCGTGTAACCCGGCGTGCGGATCGATTGCGCCAGACGCGGATCGCGGTTCCGGCACTCGTCCCGGAACTCCATCGTTTCCCAGCCCGCCTTGTCCGTGAAGCGCGTGCCGTCGGCCATCAGATAGCTGGCGACGATCTTGCGCGTCAGCCCCGGACGGCCGTAGGAGGTGTTCAGCGAGTAGAAGGTGCTGTTGTGGAATACGCTTAGCCCCTTGTTGTAATCGCGGGCGAGGACGACCTCGATCTGCTGGGCGTCTTCCGACACGAACAGATCGCGGTAGCCGGTCTGCGTGCCGCCCGATGTGTAGAGTCCGTAGCCGCTGTTGGTGATGAACTCTTCGGAAGCCTTCGCCGACAGGCTGAGGTAGTATTTCCAGTCGTTCTCCGGAAGGTCGATGTCGTGGTATTTGCGGAACGTGCCTTCGAAGAGACAGAAACGCGATTTCAGGGCCAGAGCCGTCCATTTCGTGATACGGTAGAGGTCGTGTTTGGTGGGCAGGTAGCGGATGGCGAAATCGATGTCCTCGATCATGCGCTGCATGACGTATTCTCGCGAATCGCGCGGACGATTGAGCTCAGCATCGGCCGAGCCGATCGGTTTCGCATACCACGGCACGTCGCCGAACCGCTTGATCTTTTCGAAATAGAAATAGGCGCGGAAGAAACGGGCCAGCGCGTCGTAGTGGTTACGGACGTCGAGGTCCTTGCAGTTGACCGAGTATTCGAGCAGCGTGTTGATATCGCGCAGGTCGGTCCATGTCCAGCCGCCGCCCGATGCGGGGATCGTGCGGCCGCCGCGCATCTCCTGAGGCAGGTCGTTGTGAATGATGTTGTCCCAGTACTCGTTGTAGAGCCCGTCGGACGGGAAGACCGTGTAGAATTTGTTGCTGAAAGCCTGCAACTCGTTTTCGTTCGAGAAGAAGGTTTCGGGCGACATTTGGGCCAGCGGGTATTTGTCGAGCCACTCTTCGCAGGAGACGAGCGCCATGGTGCAGCCTGCGGCCAGTATAATCAATAATATTTTTTTCATGGTTCTGCTTGTTTAATTAGAATGTGACATCCACGCCGAACATGTAGGTCTTCTGCCATGGATAGGTGCGCATCTCGTCGTTCATGGCGGCCATTTCGGGATCGATATAGTCCGAGTGGATGGGCGACCATGTGGCGAGATTCTCTCCCGTGAAGTAGACGCGAAGGTTTTCGATCAACACTTTGCGGGTCCATTTCTTGGGCAGCGTGTAGCCTATCGTGAGGTTCTTCAGACGGCAGTAGCGGATGTTCTGCATATAGCGATCGTTGACGGCCGTCAGCTCGCGGTTGGTGCCTGAAAGGGCTACATAGCCGCGCGGACGGGGGAAGTAGGCGTCGGGATTCTCTTCGCTCCAATACATCTCGTGGAAGTCTTTGGGAATCCAGCTCGCATACGGACGGGCATAGGGTCCCCAGAAGGCGATCGTATTGGCTTTGGGATACCAGTGGCGGCGTCCGATGCCCTGAAAGAAGATCGAAAAGTCGATGCCCGCCCACGACATGCTCAGCGTCGTGCCGTAATGGAACCGCGGCTGGCTGTTGCCGATGATCTCCCGGTCGCCCGGATCGTCGACCGTGTTCTTGCCGATAGAGATCACGTTGTCGCCGTCCAGATCGAGGAATTTCAGGTCGCCGGCGTGCAGGCCGCGTTCCGAGCCGGCCGCAGCGTTGATCCGGTTGTTGACGGCGGTCTGATCGACGGCATAGCCGGCAGCCTCGGCGTCCGTGGCGAAGAGTCCGCCGATGCGGTAACCCCAGATCTCACCCCAGCGCATACCTTCGTAGTAGGACTTGGCGAACGTGCGGTCGGGGTTGTCGTATTTGGTGATGTCGGTCACGTAGTCGTTGAAGGTAACCGTCACGCTGTAAGTGAACGGCCGACGCAGAAGCTGGAACTCGTCGCGCCAGCTGAGCGAGAGCTCGTAACCCTTGGTGCGCAGGTCGGCGCTGTTCATCTTGGGCGAATCGGCGCCGTAAACGCTCGGCAGGGCGACGCCGGAGGTCAGCATGTCCTTCGTATCGCGGATGTAGAAGTCGGCGCTGAAAGCCAGACGGTTGTTCAGGAAGCTCATGTCTACGCCCAGATTGTTGTGGATCGAGGTTTCCCATGAGAGGTTCGAGGCCACGGGGGCCGAAATGGTGGCCGTCGTGGGTTTGTCGCCGCCGAACAAATAGTTCTGGTTGCCGATCGAGATTTTGCGGATATAGTCGTAGTAGCCTACGTTCTGGTTACCCAGCTGTCCGTACGAATACCTGATCTTGAAGTTGTTGAATTTTTCGCGGATGCCCTCGAAGAAAGGCTCTTCCGAGATGCGCCATCCGAGCGAGAACGAGGGGAAGAAACCCCAGCGGTGACCGCGCTTGAAGCGCGACGTGCCGTCGTAGCGGCCGCTCACCTCCACGAGGTATTTGCCTTTGTAGTCGTAGTTCAGACGGCCGAAGAAGCCCATCAGGGCGTATTCGTTCTGGCCGCCGCCGACCTCCATGCGTTCGTTGCCGTCGGCGTCCTGTCCCACCAGATTGAGGTCCATCAGCGTTTCGGAGAGCAAGTTGTAGCCCGTGGCCGATACGTCTTTGAGGTACTTGGTCTCCCAGTTGAAACCGGCCATCGCCTTGAAGTTGTGCTTCTCGTTCCACGTGTGTGCGTAGGTGGCGTAGACGTTGGCCTGATAGTAGTTGTGCATCATGGTCTTTTCGTAGAGCTTGTCTTGGAAGCGGCTGCCCGTCGAGAGGGTTTGCACTTCGCCCGGATACTGCGAGTATTCGGTATTGACCTGACGGTTGAGGTTGTGCTGGGTGTTGAACATGTAGGTGAAGTTACCCTTGATCTCCAACCCTTTGACCGGGGTCCACGTCAGCTCCGTGGTGGTCGACATGTTGTCGGTCTTGTCCTTGTTGTAGTGGCCGCCCTTGTTCATGATCGTGGGCAGGCCGTCCATGATCGAGTATTTCGACAGCGAGGTGTAGTAGACGCTCGTGCCGTCGGGGTTATAGGGCATCATCGAGGCCAGTGCGTGTACCGTGCCGAGCGAGAAGGCTGTATTGACTCCGCTGGGGCCGGGGTAGTAGTACTGGTAGTTGTAGTAGCTGGTGTTATTGCTGATTTTTAGCCACTTGTTGATGTCGAACGAAATTTTCGAACGGAAGTTGATCCGCTGCAAGCGGTCGGGGTCCTGACGGAAGAGTCCCTCTTCGCTGTAATAGTTGCCCGAAAGCATGTACTTCACCTTCGAGTTGCCGCCCGACAGCGAGACGCTGTGGCTCGTGCTGGGATGCTCGTCCTTGAACAGGTAGTGGTACCAGTCGAAGTTGGCGTAATAGACATATGTGTCGCGGCCGTCGCGCTGGTCGATCTTCACCCACGGACGTTCGGGATTTTCGACCTTGTCGTTGCGGCGGGCCCATAATTCCATCATGTCCTGCTCGGTATAGTTGGTGTAGTTGGTACCTGCATCGGCATGCCAGAACAGGTCGTTGACGTACACCGAATAGTAGCCGCGGGTCTCGTAATCGGTCGAGGTGGTGGGGGAATTCCACCCCCAGCGTCCGCTGTACGACACGCGGGTTTTGTCCGAATCGTCGCCCTCCTTGGTAGTCACCAGTACGACGCCGTAAGCCGCGCGTGCGCCGTAGATGGCGGCGGACGAAGCGTCCTTCAGGACCGTGATCGACTCGATGTCGTTCGAGTTGATGCGGTCGGGATAGGTCTCGACGCCGTCGATCAGCACCAGGGGGCTGCCGCCGTTGGGCGAGGTCGTACCGCGGATGTTGTAGGTCGCTCCGGCTCCGGGCTGTCCCGACGAGAGCGTCACGTTGAGGTTGGGGATCACGCCCTGCAAGGCGCGGCCCACGTTCGACACGGGACGGTCTTTCAGCTCCTTCTGCGACACGGTGGCCACGGCTCCCGTGAGGTTGGCCTTCTTCTGCACGCCGTATCCCACCACGACCACCTCGTCGATGCTCTGCTGGGCGTAGGTCAGCACCACGTCGAAGAACGTGCGGCTTCCGACCGCCGATTTGTAGGTGTCGAAGCCGATGAACGACACTTCGAGCATGGCTTCGGCCGTAAGCGCCGGGAGGGTGAGCGTGAAGCTGCCGTTCATGTCGGTCGATATGCCCCGGGTCTGCCCGGCATCGGTCACGAGGACCGTGGCGCCGATCACGGGCGCACCCTTCTCGTCCTTGACGACGCCCTTCACCGTCTGGCGCTGGGGCGCGGCGTCCTTGACGAGGATGATCCTCCGGTTCTCGAAACGGCACGAGCAGTCGGGCAGCATCTGCCGCACCACCTCGGACACGGGCTTGCGCACGGCCGCGACGGACACGATCCGCTTGAGGTCGAAGTCGCCGTTATTGTAGAAAAACGTGTAATTGGTCAGTCGCTCTATCTCTTTCAAAACCTGTTCGACAGAGACGTTTTCCTTGGCAATGCTAACCGTGGGGGGGGGAGTTTGCGCCCGTCCTCCCGTGGTCAGAAAAAGCAATAGCAGGGCTGCACCAAGGATTTTAGCTTGGATAAGTTTACGCATGGGTTTGTAATTTAGGTAATGGTCGAAACGGCCGGAACGGATTCTGCGTTCCGGAAGTGAAAGCGGGAAAGTCCGGGTCCTTTTTACATAGGCGCGTAATTTTAGGAATTTTTCGGTTGTTTGGGAATGATCGTTATGCGCCGCCCTGCGCAGACGTAGTCCATCTCCACGACGAGCGACATGGCTTTCAGAATCTCCTCGATACTTTCGTTGCGGATCAGCTTGAACGACATGCGCACCTGCCGGGTCCACGCCTCGGGAGCGTCGATCTCGACGGCGTACCAGCGTTCGAGGTTGGTGAGAATGTCGGCCAGCGAGGTGTCGTCGAACGACAACGAGCCGCCCATCCACTGCGAGTAGTTGCGCGTCGAGACCCGCGAGCGCGAGGCGCGCCCCTCCTTCCTGTCGAACACCAGCCTGTCGCCGGGTTTCAGCGTCACGGGCGCCGGCAGACGGCCGCCGTAGGCGCGGATGCTGCCGTTGCAGAGAATGGCCTCCGTGGTCGCGAACTCGGCGTAGTTGATCACGTCGAACTCCGTGCCGAGCACCTCGATGTTCATATCCTCCATCTGCAGGATGAACGGACGGTCGGCATCGTGCCGGACCTTGAAGAAGCCTTCGCCGTCGAGTTCCACCACCCTGCGGCGCCCCGTCAGGTCGCCGTAGTACCGGAGCACGCTCCCGGCGTTGAGCCAGATATGCGTACCGTCGGGCAGTACGTACTCGCCCTTGTCGTGGGCCGAGGTGACGATGTTGGTTTCGATCTTCGTGCGCAGGTAATCCTTCACCACGACGTAGTTCGTTCCGGCGGCCAGCAGCACGACGGCGGCCGCGGCTGCGACGTTGCGCCAGATGCGGCGGACGCGGAACCGCTCGCCGCGGCGCATCGCCTCGTGGAGCCGTTCGAGTTTGCGTTCACGGCCTCCCGGCTCTTCGGCCCGGAGTCCGTTCCAGTAGTTTTCCAGCGCCCGCTCCTTTTCATCGCGCGAGGCGGGGTCGCGCAGCCACTCCGCGAAGCGCTGCTGCACCTCCCCGGGCATGTCGCTGCCGAGGAAGGTTTCGATAATGGTTTTTATTCGATTTACAGACATAACGATCTTTCCCGTTTCACCAATAAGACGGTTCACGCGGCCGTTACGCACGCCCGAAAGGTGAAAAAAGTTTTTAGAAGAAAAACAGGATCAGCGTGACGAGTTTGCGCAGTTCGGACAAGGCCCTCGAAATCTGATTTTCGACGGTGCGCGTGGAGATGCCAAGACGCCGGGCGATTTCGTCGTTGGCGATGCCCTCCTCACGGCTCATGCGGAAGATGCGCTGCCGCTGCCCGGGCATCTTCTCCACCGCCAGCTGAATCAGCAGCAGCAGGTCGCGGTTGTCCACGTCCGGAAGTTCGTATTCGGGCAGCAGATTGGTCTGCCGGGCGAAGTTGGTCCGCACCGTGCGGCTGTCGAAACGGTCGTATACGGCATTGCGGGCCATGCGGAACAGGTAGGAGCCGAAGGCCGTGACGCCGGCCATCGTGCTGCGGTTCTGCCAGATTTTCAGGAACAGGTCGTGGGTGATGTCCTCGGCCTCTGCCCGGTTCTTGAGCATGCGGCACAGAAACTCCTCGGTCTTCGCCGCATACCTCATGTAGAGGGCGTCGAACGACGCGCGGTCGCCGCGGGCAAGTTTTTCGAGCAGTGTTCTTTCGTCTTCCATGGGAAATAGCCGGTATGAACGGGGACGGGGTAAAAGTAGTAATTTTTTACTACTTCGTCGCGGCCCGTGCAAAATTTAGTCGTTTTTTCATTTCTGCGGCGGGCGGAAGCGGCGTTTCGGATTCCAGACGCCGGAGGCCTTTCGTTTCGATAATCGAAACGCCGCCTCCCGGAATAACCGATTATCGAAACCGGAGCGGCGATAATCCGTTCGATACACGAAATTAGAACATCGCATTTCGGATTGTTTCGATTTCCGTCTTGGTTCGTCCGCCGAAATGGCGTACGTTTGTATCAGTTCCGAAAGGGGCTATGAAGAATTCAGTTTGCATGTAGTGACGCCCACAGAAGTTGGAAGGATTGCTTGACAGTGACGCAACTATGTTCCGCACATCCGGAGGCTTCGAGGGGAGGGGTGTGAAACCCTCCCCTTTCTTTTTGTGCCCGCCGGAGAGACTCCGCATCGGGAACGGGGCGTCAGCCCAGCTGGGCGACGATCTCGCGCTGACGCTTGAAATAGTGGATGCGCCGCAGCTCTCCGCTGCCGGATATGAGCGTCGAAAACCGGCTCTGGGTCTTGATCCATTTCTTCACGTATTCGTACATCAGCGGATCGGGCGTCCGCAGTCCGTTCAGCGAGAACATTCCGATGTTCACGGCCTGGTGTCTGCTGGTCGTGACATAGCTGTACGACGACTCGAGGTCGATGTCCGAAAGATAGAGGAAGATCTTGTTGCCGTTCTCGAACTCCCCCTTGACCGCCACCGTCTCCATCTCGTCGAGCATGGCGAAGAGTTCGTCCCGGAGCACGCGAACGCTCTCCTGCGAAATCAGGTGCATCTCCCGGTAGGCGCGCAGGGCGTTGAGCCAGTGCTTGAAATTGCTGTCGTCGAAGATCAGGTAGGTCGTCGCGACCGACTGCACCCACCGGACATACTCCCGGCAGTTGCGCCGCAATTCCGCGGGGAGCTTCAGCTCCTCGAAGGTCCTCACGGCGGGGTTGCCCACTTCGTGCTGGTAAAGCCATTTGAAGAGCTTGAACCGGTTCAGGTTGTCGTATTTGCCGTAGAACTCCGCCGGCAGCGAATTGGTCGCCGTGGCAAATTCGGTCGTGGGGTCTGACGCCACCTCGCGCATAAAGGCGATGTCGCGTTCCAGAATCTCGTTATAGGTTTCGAGCAGCGCGGTGAACTCCTTGAACTTGAGCTGGAATGACAACTTGTCCGTAGCCGCCAGCCCCACCACCCGGTCGAGCGAGAAGTGCATCCGCGCGCACAGCGCGCTGGCTTCGCCGAAGGTGAACGGCACCTCGCCGCGCAGCCTCCTGTAAGCGGCCTCGCGGCCTATGTTCAGCATGTCCATCAGCAGCGAAGCCGGATTCGAATGCTGCGGCGTATGCGCATGGATCGCCTCGATCAATGCGGCATTCGATTTTTCAAGCATAGATATAGTCAACAAAAAATTCTCTTCCCAAGTCGCAAAGATACGAAAAAACCGGACGGTTGCAAAACTGAATCGCGCCCGGCGGGGGGGGGCGGACAGACGCGTCGGCGCCCGCGGCGCCGAAGATCCGAATGCCCGACCCGGAACCGCAGCCTGCCGTTCCGGTCCCCGGGATACGAAAAGAGGAGGGCCTGTGCAGGCCCTCCTCCGGAATCGGTGAACGGATCGCTTATTTTCCCAGACCCATCTTTTCGATGAGGGCGCGGGTTTCGGGCTTGTGGCCGCGGAAACGCACGTAGAGTTCCATCGGGTGCTCCGTGCCGCCCTTCGAGAGGACGTTCTCGCGGAACGACGAAGCCGCCTCGCGGTTGAAGATGCCCTTCTCCTTGAAGAGCGAGAAAGCGTCGGCCTCGAGCACCTCGGCCCACTTGTAACCGTAGTATCCGGCGGCGTAACCGCCCGAGAAGATGTGGCCGAAAGCCGGAGCCATCGCCGTTCCGGAAACGACGGGCAGCACCTGCGTCGGGGCCATCGAGACGGCTTCGAACTGCTCCACGTCGCCCTCGAACGGCTCGGTGAGCGTATGCCATGCCATGTCGGTCATGCCGAACGACAGCTGGCGCACGTTGGCGTAAGCCGCCAGATAGTTCTGCGCGGCGACGATGCGGTCGACGATCTCGGCGGGCATCGGCTCGCCGGTCTCGTAGTGCACGGCCCACAGGTCGAGGAACTCCTTCTCGGTCGCCCAGTTCTCCATCAGCTGCGAGGGCAGTTCCACGAAGTCGCGGTAGACGTTCGTGCCGGTCTGCGACTCGTACTTGCCCTCGCCCAGCATGCCGTGCAGGGCGTGTCCGAATTCGTGGAGGAAGGTCTCCAGCTCGTCGAACGTCAGCAGCGACGGAGCCGTTTCGGAGGGCTTGGTGAAGTTCATCACCAGCGACACCAGCGGACGGATCTCCTTGCCGTCCTCGATCTTCGTGCCGCGGAACTCGGTCATCCACGCCCCCGAACGCTTCGACTCGCGGGGGAAGAAGTCGAGATAGAGGACTGCCATGAAGCGTCCGTCGGCGTCCGTCACGTCGTAGGCCGTCACGTCGGGATGGTACACCTCGATCTTGTCGTCGGGCGTGAAATTCAGCCCGTAGAGCTTGTTGGCCAGCATGAAGACGCCCTTCTTCACGTTTTCGAGTTTCAGGTAGGGTTTCACCAGCTCGTCGTTCAGGGCATATTTCTCATCCTTGTATTTCTCGGTGTAATAGGACCAGTCCCAAGGCATCAGCTGTCCCTTGAAACCGAGCGTAGCGGCGTAGTCGCTCACCGTGCGGTAGTCGGCGTCGGCATAGGACTTGGTCGCGGCCAGCAGTTCCGCGAGGAAGTCGTTGACCGTTTTCGTATTCTCGGCCATGCGGCGTTCGAGCACGTAATCGGCATAGCACTTGTAGCCCAGCAGGTTGGCGATCTTCAGACGCGTATTGGCGATTTTCTTCACGATCTCCGTGTTGTCGAACTCGCCGCCCAGCGCCCTCGAATTGCTGGCTTTCCAGAGTTTCTCCTTCAGTTCGCGGTTCGAGGAATAGGTCATAAACGGCAGGTAGCTGGGATGTTGCAGCGTCACGGTCCAGCCCTTCTCGCCGCGGGCCTTGGCCTCGGCGGCCATGCCTTCGCGGACGAATGCGGGCAGCTCGGCCACCACCTTCGGATCGGTGATGTTGAGCGTGAATGCGTTGGTCGCGGCCAGCGCGTTCTGCCCGAACCGGAGCGTCAGCCCCGAGAGTTCGGAGGTGTACTTGCGGTAAAGCTCCTTGTCGGCGTCGGAAAGGGCCGCGCCGCTGCGAGCGAAACTCTGATAGGTGTCCTCGAGCAGTTTCCTGTCCTCTTTGCGAAGACGTCCCGGATGCTCGTAAACCTGTTTCACCCGGGCGAACAGCTCGGGATTGAGCGAGATGTCGTTCGACAGTTCGGTCAGCTTGGGCTGCACGCGCTGTGCGATCTGCTGCATTTCGTCCGACGTGTCGGCTTCGAGCAGGTTGAAGAAAAGCCCCGCGATGCGGTTGAGCAGCTCGCCCTGACGCTCCAGCGCCACGATCGTATTGCCAAAGGTGGGTTTCTTGGGGTTGTTCACGATCGCGTCGATCTCGGCGCGCGAGCAGGCGATCGCGGCATCGAACGCCGGTTCGTAGTCCGCGAGTTTTATCTCGGAGAACGGCGGGGTCTCATGGGGCGTATCCCATGCGGCCAGCAGGGGATTCGACAGATCGAGTTCGGGCAGCTGCGCTTTGGGGATCGAATTGTCGGCGCAGCCTGCCGCCATAGCGGAAACGGCCATAATAAACAGTACTTTTTTCATTATCATATCAAATTAGCGGTTTCTTTTCCGATGGGTTCGAGTTTCAGTTTTCCCGGGCGGCGGATGCCGTTTCGGCGGCGGGAGCGGCGTCCTCGCCGGACGGTTCGGGTTCATTCAGAAGCCCCCGGCCGCGAAGCATCGCCCGCTTGTCGGGGTCCTTGCCGCGGAAGTCGCGGTACATGGTCATGCCGTCCTCCGAGCCGCCGCGGGCGAGGATCTTGCGGCGGAAATCGCCGGCGATCTTCTTGTTAAAGAGGTCGCCGCTCTCGCGGAAGGCCTCGAAGGCGTCCTTGTCGAGCACCTCGGCCCACGTATAGAAATAGTAGCCCGCAGAGTAGCCGCCGTCGAAGATGTGCGAGAAATAGGGGTAACGGTAGCGCGGCTCGATCTGCGGGATCAGCCCGCGTTTTTCGGTCAGGGCCTTGCGCTCGAAGGCCATCGGGTCGAACGGCTCGTATTCGGTGATCGAGTGGATGTCCATGTCCGAAAGCGACGCGGCGATCAGCTCGGTGGCCATGAAACCCTGGTTGAAAAGTTCGCTGCGGCGCAGTTTGTCGACGAGGTATTTCGGAATCACCTCGTTCGAACGGTAATGCACGGCATACTGCTTGAGCACCTCGGGATCGAACGCCCAGTTCTCCATCAGCTGCGAGGGCAGCTCCACGAAATCGCCCTCGACCTCCGCGAGTCCGCGGTACTTCACGTCGTGGAACAGGAAGTGGAGCGCATGCCCGAACTCGTGGAACAGCGTCTCGGTCTCGTCGAGGGTCAGCAGCGCGGGATTGCCCCCCGCCGGGCGCGTGAAGTTGCAGACGACCGACACCACGGGCGCCACGCGCTTCCCGTCCTCGTAGGTCTGCTCCACGTAGTTGCCGCACCACGCGCCCTGGCTCTTTCCGTCGCGCGGGAAGTAATCGAAATAGAGCACGCCCAGATGCGACTGGTCGACGTCGAGCACCTCGTAAGCGACCGCCTCGGGGTGGTACAGCGGCACGACGATCGGGCGGAACGTGATGCCGTAGAGCCGGTTGGCGAGGAAGAAGATGCCTCCCTGCACGTTCTCCAGCGAGAAATAGGGCCGCAGCATCTCCTCGTCGAGGGCATATTTCTGCTTGCGGACCTTCTCGGCGTAATACCACCAGTCCCACGACGCGAACTCTCCCTCGGGGAAATCCTTCCGGAACAGCTCCTCCATCTCGGCCAGCTCGCCCTTGGCGCTTTCGAGCGCCGGGGTCCAGATCTCCTCCAGCAGGCCGTACACGGCGTCGGTCGTTCCGGCCATCTCGTCGTCCACGACGTAGGCGGCATACGAGGGATAGCCCAGCAGGTGGGCCTTCTCCGTGCGCAAGCGGATGAAATCGTTGATCAGCTGTTTGTTGTCATACTCGTCGCCGTTGTTGCAGCGGTTGAGGTAGGCCTTGTAGATCTGCTCGCGCAGTTCGCGTTTCGACGAGTAGGTCAGAAACGGGATCAGGCTGGGCTTGTGCAGCGTAAAGACGTATTTGCCCTTCCGGCCCATCGCCTCGGCCTTTTCGCGGGCCAGATCGCGGGCCGTGGCCGGAATGCCGTCCAGATCGGACGAGGCGAGTTCCAGCGCATAGTTGTTGTTCTCGGCGAGGAGGTTCTGCCCGAACTTCACGGCCGTGAGCGACAGCTCCTCGTTGATCGCCTTCAGACGCGCCTTCCGCTCGGCGTCGAGCAGCGCTCCGGCGCGCACGAAACTGCGGTAGGTCTTCTCCAGCAGACGGCTCTGCTCGGCGTCGAGTCCCAGCGCGGCGCGACGGTCGTAGACGGCTTTGATCCGTTCGAAAAGTTTCCCGTTGAGACGGATCTTGTCGGCGTGCGCCGCCATCCGGGGCATAATCTGCTCCTCCAGCGCCTGCATTTCGGAGGTGTTCTCCGCGGCGCAGAGCATCCCGAAGATCAGCTCGACCTGCGAAAGCATCTTTCCCGAAGCGTCGTAGGCGAGGATGACGTTCTCGAACGTCGGCGCGTCGTTGTTCGACGTGATGGCGTCGATCTCGGCCTCGTGCAGCGACATGCCGCGTTCGATCGCAGGCAGGAAGTGCTCCGGTTCGATCTTGTCGAAGGGCGGCACGCCGTATGGGGTCTCCCATTCGGCGAAAAAAGGATTTTCGCCCACGGTTTTCCCGGACTTGCAGGATATGAATGTCATAGCCAGAAAAAGTGTTAATAAAGCGGTGATACGTTTCATCGATCGTGTTATTTTAGTAACTTTGTCGCGCATTATTCGACAAAGTTAGGGAAAAATCTGTAAATAGAATAAATAATAGGTCTCCAATCATGCAACTTTTCTACGCGCCGGACATCGTCCCCCCGCTTCATACGCTGAACGAAGAGGAGTCGAAACACTGCATCCGCGTACTGCGGCTCCAGTGCGGCGGGCGCATCCATATAACTGACGGACGGGGCAATTTATTTTGTTGCGAAATCACCGACGACAATCCCCGGCGCTGCACCGTGCGGGTCGTCAGCGCCGAAACCGGGTTCGAAAAACTGCCTTACGCGCTGACGATGGCCGTCGCGCCGACCAAGAATTCGGAGCGTTTCGAATGGTTTTTGGAAAAAGCCACCGAGGTGGGCGTCACAGCCGTCGTGCCGCTGGAAACGGAACACAGCGAACGCCGGGTCTTCAAGCCCGAGCGGGGCGAGAAGGTCGTCACCGCGGCGTTGAAACAGTCGCTCAAGGCCTACCGCCCCGTGCTGCATCCGCTCACCCCCTTCCGCGAAGCGGTGCTGTCGGCCCCCGAGGGGCGGAAGTTCATCGCCCACTGCGCCCCGGCGCAGTCGCCCGCCGGGAAGGCCTACCTGGCCCGCGCGCTCCGTCCGGGCGAGACGGCCACGGTCTTCATCGGTCCCGAAGGCGACTTCTCGCCCGGCGAAATCGCCTTCGCGCTGGCCAACGGTTTCGAAGAGATCACCCTCGGACGACAGCGTCTGCGCACCGAGACCGCGGCCCTCGCGGCGGTGGTCATGGCATCGGTGGTCAACGGTTAAGAATACGATAAATTTCTGAAATATGCTTTTTCTCTACCTGCTAATCGCCCTGACGGCGGTGGCGGCGGCCATTTTCGCCACGCCGCTGCGGCGCAAGGTCTGGACTGCGCTGGCCCTCACGGCCGCCGGCGCCCTGTGGTGCTCGGCGCGCGCCGTCGGCGTGCTGGCCGGAGCGGACAGCGGCCCCGTGTGGTCGGTCCCCGGTACGCTTTTCGGCGGCGACACCGGCTCGATGGACGGGCTTTCGGCGCTGTTCGTCGTGATCATCTCGGTCGGCGCCGTCGCCGCCGTGCTCTACTCGCGGGGCTATCTGGCCCACTGCCTTGCCGAGAAATCCCCGGCCCACATCTCGCTGCACTACACGGCGCTGGTGGCGATGTTCTACGCCATGCTGGGCGTGGTCCTTTCGGACGGCGGCTTCTCGTTCCTCTTTTTCTGGGAACTGATGACCGTGGCGTCGTTCCTGCTGATCCTCTTCGACGCCCAGCGGCGCGAAGTCCGGCGCGCGGCGCTCTCCTACCTGATTATGATGCACATCGGCTTCGTGCTGCTCGTCATCGGCTTCGTACGGCTCGACGCGGCCTGCGGCGCCGCCACGTTCGGCGCGCTGGGCGACTACTTCCGCACGCAGCCGGGACTGCCGCTGCTGCTGGTGTTCCTGGCGGGCTTCGGCATGAAGGCGGGACTTTTCCCGATGCACGTCTGGCTTCCGGAGGCGCACCCCGCAGCCCCGTCGCACGTCTCGGCCCTGATGTCGGGCGTGATGATCAAGACGGGCGTCTACGGCATCCTGCGCGTGACGGCCGCGCTGGGCGAACAGCCTCTCCTGCACACCGCCGGAGTGATCCTGCTCGCGGCGGGCGTCGTCACGGGCCTGTGGGGCGTGATCCTCGCAGCCATGCAGAACGACGTGAAACGCCTGCTGGCCTACTCCTCGATCGAGAACGTCGGCGTCATCCTCATCGGACTCGGCGTCGCCGCGCTGGGCAAATCCTCGGGCAACCAGCTCGTCGCGCTGTGCGGCGTCACGGGCGCCCTGCTGCACACGCTCAACCACTCGCTGTTCAAGAGCCTGCTCTTTTTCGGCGCGGGCAACATCCTCTCGCAGACCCATACCACGTCGCTCGACGCGCTGGGCGGGCTTGCGAAGCACATGCCGCTCACGGCGATCCTCTTCCTCACGGGCACGGCGGCCATCTGCGCCCTGCCGCCCCTCAACGGCTTCGTCTCCGAACTGCTGATCTACCTCGGGATGCTCGACGGCATCGCTTCGGGCAGCAACGTGCTGGCGTCCGCCGCCGGACTGGCCGCACTGGCGCTGATCGGCGGACTCGTCGTCCTGGCCTTCACCAAACTCTACGGCACGGTCTTCCTCGGCTCGCCCCGCACCCACGAGGTCGCCGAGTCGTCCGAGGCCGACACCTTCCGCATCGCGGCGATGGCCCTGCCGCTCGCAGGCATCCTTTTCGTGGGGCTGTTCCCCCGGGCGGCCGTCTCGGCCACGACCCGAGCCGCGGGCTTCTTCCTCCGCACCCCGGCCGACGCCGCCGACTGGCTGCTCTCGCCGCCGCTCGCCGCCGCGGGACGCACGGCCTGGATTCTGATCGCCGTGGTGTGCCTGCTGCTGTGGCTCCGCCGCCGGACGCTGCGCACGCGCACCGTCGCCAAGGGTCCCACATGGGGCTGCGGCTTCACGGCGCCGAACGTCCGGATGCAGTACACGGGCGAATCCTTCTCCGAAGGGCTTCAATCCATCGCCACGTCGCTGACCCAGAACAGCGGCCAAGGCTCCCCCGTGGGCAAAGGCGAAATCTTCCCCGCGGCCCACTCGTTCGACATCGGCCACCGCGACCGCATCGGCCGGCTGTTCGCCGCCTGGTGGGTCGAACTGCTGCGCGTGATCAACCAGCGCGTGATGCGCCTGCGCACGGGCAAGATCAACCATTACATCCTTTTCGCACTGGCTTTCCTGGGGCTGGTGTTCCTGTTGTCGGTATTTAACGCGATTTAAGATGGCAGCACTCAACACACTCCTTCTTCTGTTGGCGGCCCTGGCGATTCCGGGACTGATCAACCGCACCCGCGCGCTGCTCGCGGGCCGCAAGGGCATCCGCTTCGCCCAGCACCTTTACGACGTGCGCCTGCTGCTGCGCAAGGGCGCCGTCTACTCCCCCACGACGACCGCCGTGTTCCGCGCGGCCCCGTCCGTCACGCTCGGCACGGCCCTCGTCGCCGCGCTGTTCGTCCCCGTAGGCGACCTGCCGTCCGCGCTGTCGTTCGAAGGCGACCTGATCGCCTTCGCCTACCTCCTGGCTCTGGGCCGCGTGGCCCTCATCCTCGCGGCGATGGACACCGGAAGCTCGTTCGAGGGCATGGGCGCCAGCCGCGAAGCCCTGTACGGCGCGCTGGTCGAACCGGCGCTGATGCTCGTCTTCGGCACGCTGGCCCTGCTGTCGGGCTACACCTCTTTCGACGCGATCTTCTCGGGCGACGCCGTGAACGGCGTGCAGCTGGTCGTGGTGCTGCTGCTGGCGGCCTACGTGCTCGTGAAGATCGTCTTCACCGAGGCCGGGCGCGTCCCGGTCGACGACCCCCGCACGCACCTCGAACTGACGATGATCCACGAAGTGATGTGCCTCGACTACTGCGGCGTCGACCTGGCCTATATCAAGATGGCCGGATGGCTCAAGACCGCCGCGCTGTCGGTGCTCGCCGCCGACGCCGTCGCCGCGACCTGCTGCCCCCGCTGGTGGGCGGCGGCCCCGCTCGCGGTGCTCGTCACGGGGCTTTCGGTGGGCATCGTCGAATCGACCCAGGCCCGCAACAAACTCGCCCGCAACACCACCTTCATCCTCACCGTCGCGGCGCTGGCCGTCCTCGTGTTCTTCACGGGCTACCTGCTGCAACTTAACATCGGTCTGCAATGATACTTCCGCTGATCATCCTCTACGTCGTGACGCTCGTCTATCTGGCGATCACCGAGCGTTTCCGCAATTTCGCCTCGCTGATCGGCCTTCAGGGATGGCTGCTGTTCGCCGTCGCCCTGGTGCGGCTGCACGCCATCAACCCCGCCGAACTGGCCTTCATCTGCCTCGAAACCCTGCTTTTCAAGGGCATCCTCGTCCCGGGACTGCTTTTCGCCGTCATCCGCCGCACGAAGATCAACCGCGTCTCGCGCTCCGGCTCCACGCAGTCCGGCTCGCTACTGCTGTCGCTCGTGGCGCTGGCCGTGAGCGCCTCGGTCACCTATTACATCGCCGACACGACCATCGACCTGGTGTTCTTCGGCGTGGCCTTCTACTCGCTGTTGAGCGGACTGATCCTGATCGTCATGCGCCGCCGGATCTTCTCCCACATGGTCGGCTTTCTGGTCATCGAAAACGGCGTGTTCCTCTTTTCGACGGCCATCGGCGTCGAGATGCCGCTGCTGATCAACTTCGCCATCCTGCTCGACATCCTCATCTCGGTGCTGATGCTGGGCATCTTCTTCACCAAAATCGACGGCAAGCTCCATGCCGACGACGCCGATTCACTCACCAACGTAAAGGACTGACGCCATGATCTGCTACCTCATTTTCAGCGTCCTCATCGCGGCAGCGGCCTTCACGGTCCGCCGCCGGAGCCTGCTGCGCCTCACGGGCGCGGCCTTCTACGCCGTGCAGGCGGCCTTCGCCGTTCGGATCGTCGCCGGAGGGCTTTACGGCGAGACCTCGGCCGTGTGGTTCGCCTTCGACGCCGCGGGCACGCTCTTCTACTGCCTGCTCTGCATCGTCTCCGCCTTCGCCTTTTTCCACTCGAAGGCCAGCCTCCACGACTGCGACCTGCGCCAGACCCGTACCTACGCGGGCCTGCTGATGCTCCTGACCACAGCCATCGCGGGAGCCTATTTCGCCTCGAACCTCGCCGTGACGTGGATCTTCCTCGAAGCCACCACGCTCTGCTCGGCGGGCATCGTCTACCACCGCCGCACGGCGCAGGCGCTGGAAGCGGCGTGGAAATACGTCTTCGTCTGCTCGACGGGCATCGCCATGGCCTACCTGGGCATCCTGCTGCTGGCCGCCGCCACCGACTGCGAGTCGCTCGACTACGCCACCGTCGCCGCCGCGGCCCCGGGCGGCAGCGCCCTCTACCTGAAGACGGCCTTTCTGCTGATCCTCTGCGGTTACAGCTGCAAGGCCGAGCTGTTCCCGCTCTACACCGTGGGCGTCGACGCCAACTTCGCCGCCCCGGCCCCGGCCTCGGCGCTGATCTCCACGGGACTGGTCAACGCCGGGTTCCTGGCGTTGCTGCGGGTCTACAAACTGCTCGCCGAGACCGAAGTCTTCCCATGGGTGAAATCCGTGCTGCTGCTCGTCGGCGTACTGTCGCTGGTGGTCGGCGCGCTGTTCCTGCGCCGCACCAACAACTACAAACGCTTCCTCTCCTACTCCACGGTCGAGAACATGGGCATCGCGGCCATCGGGCTGGGCATCGGGGGCATCGGGGTCTGGGCCGCCGTGTTCCACGTCGTCTGCCATACGCTCATCAAGAGCAGCCTGTTCCTCCAGATCGCCGTCGTGCGGCAGGTCTACGGCAACTACCGCATCAACCGCATCGGCGACTACATCCACATCAACCGCGTGGGGGCCGTGGGACTGCTCACGGGGATGGTCGTGCTGGTGGCCTTCCCGCCCTCGCCGCTGTTCCTCTCCGAGCTGATGATCCTCAAGCAAACCATCGCCGACGGCCGCTGGTGGCTCGTCACGGGCATCATGTTGCTGCTGTGCCTGGTCATCTACTTCTTCTGCTCGCGCCTGCTGCGCCTCTGCTACCAGCCCCGGCAGGACGAACTGCACCCCTCGGCGACCGACCGCGCACTGTCGTGGTCGGCGCTGTCGCTGCTCGCCGCCGCCATCGGGCTGGGGCTTTGGCAGCCCGCATTTTTCCGGGAACTGATCGACCGAATCGCATCGCTATGAATTACTACGTAACCGACAATACCGGCGCCTCCGTCGCGCTGAACGACATCCCCGAAGTCTCCTACGCCGCCTTCTACGAGGACCTTCGCGTAAAACTCTCCGACGCACGCTACCATGCGGCCCACTATTTCGCCCTCCCGTCGGGCGACCGCATGCGTTTCTTCCTGCTGCTGCTCGACGACGCCGAGCGCCGCGTGCTGATCACTTCGCACGCCACGGACTACTACGACGAGACGGCGCTCCCCTCGCTCACGGCCCTGCACCCGCAGATGCACCCCTTCGAGCGCGACATCTCGGAACGCTACGGCATCCGTTTCGACGGCATGCCGTGGCCCAAGCCGCTGCGGTTCCCCGCCGGGCGTTACGACCGCCGCAGTTCGATCGAGAACTACCCCTTCTACACGATGGAGGGACGCTCGCTGCACGAGGTCAACGTCGGGCCGATCCACGCAGGCGTCATCGAACCGGGGGCCTTCCGCTTCATCTGCAACGGCGAGCAGGTCCTGCACCTCGAAATCGCGCTGGGCTACCAGCACCGGGACGTCGAGACGGCCTTCGAAACGACCGCGAACCGCCTGCGGCAGATGTGCCTTGCGGAGTCCGTCGCCGGAGACAGCGCCGTGGCGCACGCCACGGCCTTCGCCCGGGCCGTCGAGAAACTCACCCGCCGCGAAATCCCGGCCGCGCTGGAGTGCGAACGCGCCGCGGCCCTCGAACTCGAACGCATGGCCATGCAGATCGCCGACACGGGCGCCCTCTGCATGGACGTGGGCTACCAGCTGGGGCAGGTGGCTTCGGAGGCCCTGCGCACCATGACCATCAACACCACGCAGGCGTGGTGCGGCAACCGCTTCGGCAAGGGGCTGATCCGGCCCCTCGGCACCGACCACCCGCTGACGGCCGAAAAGGCGGCGATGATCCGTGCGAACGTGCGCGAAATCGCCCGCCGCTACGACCAGGTGCGCCGCGACATCAAGTCGTCGCCCTCGCTGCTGGCCCGCTTCGAACAGTGCGGCATCGTCCCGCGCGACGAGATGCAGCGCATCGGCGGCGTGGGTCAGGCGGCCCGCGCGAGCGGTCTGGCCCGCGACATCCGCACGTCGCACCCCTGGGGCGTCTTCGCCGGGGCGTTGCGCCACGAAAGCATCGTCAAAACGCATGGCGACGTGATGGCCCGGCTGATGGTGCGCTGCCGCGAGGTGCTGCAATCGGCCGGATACATCGACCGCCTGCTCGACCTCCACGGACAGGAATGCGGGAACGCCGGACACCCGCGCCCGGACTATGCGGCGCCGCTGGCCCCCTCGTCGCTCGCGTTCGGACTGGTCGAGGGATGGCGCGGCGAGACCTGCCACGTTCTCCTGACCGACGCCGAGGGCCGCATCGCCGCCGCCCGCATCAAGGACCCGAGCCTCCACAACTGGCTGGCGCTGGCGCTCGCCGTGCGCGGCGAAGGCATCTCCGACTTCCCGATCTGCAACAAGAGTTTCAACCTCTCGTACTGCGGCCATGATCTGTAATCGCACCGTTTGGCAACCCTCATACACTCCGTTCGCTGCGTACCGCCGCGTTTACAAACCGGACCCAACTCCACCCCGCCCCGGCGGGGACTTAATGCCCGGAAAAGAATTGGCCGTCACGAGGCTTTTCGTTAATTTTGTTCAATTATTTATTCAAAAATGATCCTCCCAAAAATACGCGTACTGCACAGCCACGGACGGCAGGCGATCCCCGACCTCGACGCCGTGGAGCTGACCCCCGAATTCCGGGGCCGTCCCTGCCTGACCGAGACCCGGGACGCCGACGACGCCGAGCACGCCGCGGCCGTCTGCCCCACGGGAGCCTTCACGGCCGCGCCCCTTGCGCTCGACCTGGGCCGCTGCCTCTTCTGCGGCGAATGCGCGCGCATCGCGCCCCGCAACGTCCGTTTCACCAACGACTACCGCATCGGCTCGCCCACGCGCGAAGGACTTGTCGTCCGTCCGGGCGACACCCGCATAGCGTTCGACGCCGGAAAGGTGCGTCCCGAAATCCGCCGCTGCTTCTCCCGCGCATTGCAGCTGCGCGAAGTCTCGGCCGGGGGCGACGCGTCGGTCGAAATGGAGCTGGGGGCCACGGGCAACGTCAATTTCGACCTCGGCCGCTTCGGCATCGGCTTCACGGCCTCGCCGCGCCATGCCGACGGCGTGGTGGTCTCCGGCCCCGTCACGGCCAACATGGCCGAGGCGCTGGAAATCTGCTACGACGCCGTCGCGGAACCCAAAATCCTTGTCGCCTGCGGTTCGGAGGCCTGCTCGGGCGGACTTTTCGCCGACAGCCGCGCCGTCGACCGCACGTTCTTCGACACCCACACCCCGGACCTCTGGCTGCCCGGCGCACCGACCCACCCGATGACCTACATCGACGGGATGATGAACCTGCTGGGCCGCAAAACCCGCCAGTGACGATGCAACGGCTGACAACCATATTCGTCTCGTTCCTGAAAATCGGGATGTTCACCTTCGGAGGCGGCTACGCCATGCTGCCTCTGATCGAACGCGAGCTGATCACCAAACGCAAGTGGATCGAGCAGAAGGAGTTTTTGGACCTGCTGACCCTCGCGCAGTCGGTCCCCGGCCCGATCGCCGTCAACACCGCGGTATTCGTAGGCTACAAGGTCCGCGGACTGCGCGGCGCGGCGGCGGCCCTGCTGGGCACGGTGACGCCGTCGTTCGTCATCATCCTTGCAATCGCCATCTTCTTCGCCGGCATCCGCCAGAACCCCGTCGTCGACGCGGCCTTCAAGGGCATGCGCCCGGCGGTCGTGGCGCTGATCATCGGCCCGGTGCTCACGCTCTCCCGCGGCATGCACTGGACGATGCTGGTCGTCATCGCCGCCTCGGCCCTGGCCATCTGGTGGCTCGACTGGTCGCCGATCTGGATACTCGCCGCGGCCGCCGCGCTGGGCATCGCCTGGGAGTTGACAATGGCAAAAAAGGTGAAAGGTGAAAAGTGAGTTTTGCGGTTGAGCGAGGGCAGAGACCGCCTGCGGGACATGCCGACTCCCAATTTTTAATTCTTAATTCTTAATTAGCGCAGCTATGATCCTCTGGCAACTCTTCATATCCTACCTCAAGATCGGATTCTTCGGATTCGGCGGCGGCTACGCCATGCTGTCGCTGATCCAGAACGAAGTGGTCGTGCAGCACCAGTGGATGACCGCCGCCGAATTCGCCGACATCGTCGCCGTGTCGCAGATCACGCCCGGACCCATCGCCATCAACTCGGCGACCTACGTGGGTTACAGCGTCGGCGTCCAGACCGGACACACCTGGTGCGGCATCCTGGGTTCGGCGATCGCCACTTTCGCCGTCTGCCTGCCGTCGCTGACGCTGATGATCCTCGTGGCGCGTTTTTTTATGAAACTCAAAGGGAACCGGCTGGTCGAAGGGGCCATGCGGGGCATGCGGCCCGTGGTGATCGGCATGATCGCCGCCGCGGCTCTGCTGCTGATTTTCCCCCACGGCGACAACCCCGACGACCGGAACTTCATCGACGCCTGGAGCTGGGTGCTCTTCGGCGGCGTTTTCGTGGGTTCATGGCGCAAGGTCAACCCCATCCTGCTGATCGTCCTCTCGGCCGGGGCGGGAATCCTGATTTACTACGTATTCTAACCCGACACACCATGAAGAAATCCTTAAAAAACAGTTAAAAAAGTGGAATATCGGCGACTATGTCCGCCAATTCTCGATCGTTACGGGCGGCGTGCTGCTGACGCTGTGGCTGACGGCCAAAATTGCCGACTCGGCAAAACAGAGGGAGGTGCGGCAGGCCATGCAGCTCGTTGCGCTCGAACTGCGCGACAACCTGCAAGTTATACAGGATTACAAATGGATGTACAACGACGAGAAACGGGTCGCATACCGCCTGAAGGAGCATGATTTCTCGCTCGACGGCCTTCCCGCCGATACGGTAGCTTACTATACCCGGCGGATCACCGGCAGCATGGGAAAACCCTACCGCTTCCTGACCGACGCGCTGGAGATGTTCAAGACGACGGGCATCGCGTCCGACATCGCCGACAAACAGATCGTCATCGACCTTCTGCGCTGCTACAACGAACTCGGGGCATTCGACAACTCGATGAATATCTACTACGACCAGCGCATGAAAGCCATCCTGCCCGAACAGATGGGGGAAACCTTGTGGTCTGCGGATACGAATATCGACAAGGCATTCGGCAAAATGCTCGCCAGCAAAAAGGTGCGGAACTGGCTCGGTATGATTCCGAGGGCTTTCGACTCACGCTACTTCGAGACGAATGAAGAAAAGCTCGAAACAATGATTGCCGAGCTGGAAAAACGCTACCAGTAGATCAAGTGTCCGCGGATCGGTCAAAAGCCCCGCGATCGGTCCTACCGGCGGTGTAAAGATCACGCCGACGAGGAGTGCTCAATCGCCGTAGTCGTCCCGGTGGGCATACCCGACCGGTTCTTCCTCCGAAGTGGAAGAGCCTTCTTTAAGGAATATCCCGGAATCGAAGCGCCGGGCGGTCTGATGCAGGGGTATGGACATCTCCGTTCCGGTTTTCACAGGGCCAGCAGCATGGCCCCGCCCGTCAGCGCCAGCAGCAGGAACGCGGCGAAGAACAACAGCCCCAGAATGGCGACGACGGTTCCGACACAACCCCATCGCTGCCCTCCGCCGGGCAGCGGATCGGTCAGCAGGGCGACGATCAGCCCGACGAGCGGCGTGAAGATCAGGCTTATCAGAAACGCCCAGCCAAAGCCGATACGGCGGTGGCTGCCGATGATGCCCACCAGCACGGCGAGGAAACAGCCGCTCAAAATTCCGAATATCACTGCAAGAATACTCATATCACGTGTTTTAGTTTGATAACGATCATAGAATCCGTCTAAACTCACGGGCGCAGAACCACGAAACCTCCGTTCGCCCCTAAAACCGGCGGGCCGCAGCTCGCGGAGGCGGCTATGGAGCAACGCGCAATAGCGGGCCTCCGCAGGGCGGAGCTGCGGCCTGCCAACTTGCCCCGGCAAGTTGAAACCGATTTCTTATGCCCTTTTCGGCCGCTGCAATTTCGCAGTCTGCAACTGCCGTTCTGCGCTCGTATTCATAGAACCGGCGTCTTACGCCTGCGCCGCGGAACGCGACACGGGATTCCGACTTGAGGACGGCTGCCAAAAACACAGCGCATCCCCCGCGCCCCCCCCGCAAACCCTACCGCGTAAACCGGTAATAGGTTCCCAACGGCAGCTGCTTGCCGGCCCGATCGGTGAAACACAGCTCGCCCCACTGCTCCTCGCGCGGCGCGCCGAACGCCTGCCTCACAGCCGTGCGTGCCAGCGTCGACGAGAGGCCCATCGAGTAGAGGTTCAGCACCAGAAACGCCCCCCGGGGTTCGAGCAGCTGCGCGCAGCACTCCAGCATCTCGCCGATGTTGTCCTCCAGAATCCACCGCTCGCCGTCGGCCCCGCGCCCGTAAGCCGGGGGATCGAGGATGATCCCGCGGTAAAGGCTCCCGCGGCGCACTTCGCGCCGGACGAATTTCAGCGCATCCTCGACGATCCACCGCACGCCCTCCAGGCCGCTCAACTCCATGTTCTCGCGCGACCAGGTCACCACCTGCCTGACCGAATCGACGTGCGTCACCTCGGCCCCGGCGGCCCGCGCCGCGAGCGTCGCCCCGCCCGTATAGGCGAAGAGGTTCAGCACCTTGGGGGCGCCACCTCGCGCAACGCCCGAACCGACAGCCGCAACACGCTCGCCATCAGTAGGTCCGTCTCCGGCCAAAGCCCGGCAGTTGTCGTAGATGAAATTCCAGTTGGCGGCCTGCTCGGGGAAGATGCCCACGTGCTTGAACGACGTAAGCCCCAGCCGCATGCGCAGCCGCATCCGCTTATAGGCATACTCCACCACCCAGCGGTCGGGCATTCCGGGCGCGAGACGCCATTCGCCCCGCTCGTCGCTGCGCGCATCGCGCCGAAACGAAGCGTCGGCCATGCGCCGCCACTCCTCTTCGGCGAGCGAGCGCCTCCAGATGGCCTGCGGCTCGGGACGGCGCGTCACATAACGCCCGAAGCGTTCCAGTTTCTCGAAATCCCCCGTGTCGAGGAGTTCATAATCCCCGAAATCGGGCGTCAGCTGTTCCTGCATACATTATTTTATAAATAGTTACACACCTTCCGGCTCCCGCTTTTCAAGCGGATCGACCAGCGACATTTCGCAGGCCTCGCAGTCGAACGCCAGCCGGTAACGGTAGGCGCCGTGTTCCAGAAACAGGTCGCCGCGCAGCCGCGGATGCTCCCGAAGGCATTCGCCGATCTCGCGGCGGATACAGTAGGCCGAACGCAAGACCACATGCCCGGCGGTCGTCGACGCGAGGTCCAGCCCCCGTTCGATCTGCCGCACCCCGTGGTCGCGGTAGAACGCCTCGGCCAGCCGGTTGGTGACGTTCTCCTCGGCCGCAAGCCGTTCCGACGGGTATTTCGCGGCGGGATTCTCGGGCAGAATGCGGTGTTCCGGCCGCCGTTCGCGGCGCGCTCCGGCAAGTGCCGCCAACGCTTCGCGGCGCAGTTCCGCAGCCAGCGACGCCGGCACGAACCACTCCGCGCCCCGCACTTCGGCTTCGCGGACCGCGAAGATCGTGTCGCCCGACTTCATCGCCTGCGCACGCAGTGCGGCGGCATTGGCGTCGGGATTCTTCGCCCGGTCGAGCCGCACGGCCCGCACGGCCGAGGCCGCAACGCCCTCGCAATCCGTATAAGTGAGTTTCAGCCCTTCGGCCGTCGCCTCCGCCGCGGCCTTCGCCGGAATCACCCGCCGCGTGCGGCTGCGCTCCACGGCCAGCGTGAAACGGCGGTCGAAATTGCGGCGGACCTCCGCCCCGGGCGTGATCCCCTCCATGCGATTGGGCGTGATGCGGCGGCCCTCCACGGCGTTGACGTTGGTCCCGGTCACGCCGCGCGGCGTCAGGAAACAGATGCCGTCGCCCGGCGCAAGATCGTGCGCACCATCGAGCGTGAACGTGCCGCCCGAAACGCCCGCCACGCGGCCCACCCGTTCGCCGACAGCCTTCGGGGTGTCGAACGACGCCACTCCGGCGCGCTTTCCGTCCAGAAAATAGTCGGACTCCCCGCGTGTAAAACTCTTCGACGGATCGGGCGTGAAATCCGGGACGCTCTCGCCGACGGACGACCGCACCAGCCCCGGCCGCAGGGCCAGCGCCTCGTCCACCGCCCGGCGGTAGTGGGCTACAACGTTCCGGATATAAGCGAGATCCTTGAGCCGACCTTCTATCTTGAATGAAGTGACGCCCGCATCCAGCAGATCGCCAATGCGTTGCGAAAGATTCATGTCGCGCACCGACAGCAGATGCTTCCCGGCAATCCAGGTACGGCCCTTTCCGTCGGTGAGGTCCCACGTCAGGCGGCAGGGCTGGCTGCACGCCCCGCGATTGCCGCTGCGCGCGGACATCGACCGCGAGAGAAAACAGCGGCCACTGTACCCCACACAGACCGCCCCGTGGACGAAGCATTCGACCTCGGCCGCGGTGGCGGCGCAGATGGCCCGGATCTCCTCCAGCGTGAGGTTGCGTTCGAGAATCACCCGCGCAAACCCCGCCTCGCCCAAGAACCGCGCCCCCTCGGGCGTGCGGTTCGAAACCTGCGTCGAGGCGTGCAGCTCCACCGGAAGGTCCATCCGCCGCAGAGCCATGTCCTGCACGATCAGCGCATCGACGCCCGCGTCGATCAGGCTGCGGGCCTGCCGTTCGGCGGCCTCCAGTTCGTCGTCCCACACGAGCGTGTTGAGCGTGGCGTGGACCCGCACTCCGAAGCGGTGGGCATACTCCACGACCCGGGCGATCTCCTCCGCGGAGTTCCCCGCGGCCTGCCGCGCGCCGAACCGCGCGCCGCCGATATAGACCGCATCGGCGCCGTAGTCCACGGCGGCCGCGGCCGCAGCGTAATCTTTGGCAGGAGCTAACAGTTCGACGAGTTTCATTTTTTTCTTTTTGCAAAAGTAACAAAAAGCGGTCAATATCGGGACGTCGCGGACGGAAAATCGCGGGAACCGCCGCCGGGACGGACATTATCAATTATCATTCAACAGCTTACGCCCCAAATGGTCAATATATAACAAATACACTTCTTTTTCACCGGACCGGAAATATCCCTGCGATGACAATATCCGACAAACAAAACAGTTGCAGCCGCAAAACGGCTGTCATTCTTCAAAAACATTAAAAATCAACCTTATACACACGCATAACACCGAAAAACAAACAATAAGAAAAGACTTTTACGACAATATTTTCAGGATTTCCAGAAAGCATTCGGGCAAATTTTCGTATATTGTGCCGCAAATAAACAAGTCCAAAAATTTCACACGATGCAATTTTCAGCAAATACGGTTCTCCGGAAACGGGATACCGTACCCATTCATTTTTTATTCCTAATCCAATTTTTATGAGAAGATGCTTTACGCTATTGACGGTTCTCGTCCTCTGCGCCTCAAGCGGCTGCGACGACAAGAACAAAGAGGAGGTCGCGGATGTGATCGTCCTCTCGCGAAGTAGTGTCGCGTTCGCCCAGAAAGGCGGAACGACCACCGTCGCGGTAGCCACGCCCTCCGACTGGAAGGTGAGCTGTCCGGACGATTGGGTGACGCTGGCCTCCGAAGAGGGCCTGCTGACCATCTCCGCGGCAAGCAATACGACCGACAATGTCCGCAACTCGAAAATCACCGTGGAAACGGCCGGCGACAAACAGGAAATCGCCGTTCACCAGGCATTCTCGTGGGAAACGGTCCTGCTGTCCACCACCGCTTCGGAGGAAATTTCGCTGGATTCCGAAGGTGAGAGCGTTCTCTTCACCGTGGTCTCCAACGGCCAGTGGAGCGTCACGAGCGACGCCGACTGGGTTTCGGTCGAAAGCGACCCGGTCAGCGGAACGGTACGCGTCGGCGCCCCGCGCAATCCCGACGCCCACCGCAATGCGACGCTCACCGTCCGGGCGACCAAAGGCTCCGCTACGGAATCCTGCAAAGTGACCGTTTCGCAAATCTCACGCGAGGAAAACCCCTACTACCAAATGCTGGGATATTACGGACTTCATGCGGAAAACTGGTATTACGGCCGTGAACCGATCGGCGTGAGCGGCACGGGTACGTTCTGCACCGTCGAAGAGAAAGAGTACCGCAAGAGTTTCTACATCAAGAACCTGTTCCTGACGGGCACGGTCGTGGAAGCCACCTACGACAAAAACACCCAAACCATGTCGATCGAACTGGGCAGGCTCTGCTACACCCGCGAGATCTCCCCGACGGTCTCCCGCTTCCACTACCTGTACTCGATCAACATGCAGGGCGGAGGTTTCCACAACGGCATGCTGACCGGCAGGCTGGGAGAGGGCTACAACGACGACGCGGACGAAACCCGCAAGGCGATCCTCCTGAACGGTTTCGAATCGCCGTACACCACGCTGGGCATCATCGGATACCAGGAGCAGCAGTGGCTGTCGTTCGGCGACCTCTACTACGCCACCGGCACGATGTATCTCGTGGACTGGGACATTCCGGCCGACACCGGCACGGCCCCGACCTCCGTCACCCGGGCCGCCGACGGCATCGCACCCTCGGGCAGCACCTTTCCCGTATCGAAACATTAAACCGCAGCACACATGAAAAAATTATATGCACTGACAGCTTTACTGCTCGGCATGACGGGGTGCTCCGAAGAGACGATCACCTACACCAACCCCGTCCCGGGCGATGAACCGTCCGGCATTGCGGCCGAACTGGGCATCTCGTCGAAAAACACATGGTTCGCCGCTGAAGACGAACGCAACGCCTCGATCGGCTTCAAGAGCCTGGGCGGAGAGGTCGTCGTGGACATCCAGACCAACACGACGTGGAAATACGACGCCGTCAACGCCGGCTGGCTGACCATCGAGAAAGACGACGTCGCCGACCAGCTCGTCCTGAACTGCGAGGGCAACAAGGTCGAGGAGCAGCAGCAGGCTACGATCACCATTACCGCCGGCGACAAGACCGCGACCATCTCCGCCACGCAGAACGCGTACGGCACGCTCGAAATCGCCGCATCGAAAAACAACTTCCAGATTCCCGCCGTCGGCGAACTGACCGCCGAATTCGAAGTGCAGTCGACCGACGAAGACTGGATCTTCGAAACCAAAGACTGCCCGTGGCTGCTTCTCGAACAGCAGGGCGACAAAGTCACGATGACGCTCGACCCCAACGAGGAGATCGAGGACCGCGAAACGACCTTCGTGCTGATTGCCGGCGAGGGGGGGGGTAATCCCGTCTCTGAAACGATCCGCGTCACGCAGGACCGCGCCGTCTACGTCAACGTTTCGCTAAAAACCATTCCCCTCTCGCCCACTCCCACCGAATCCGACAAAAAAGAGTTGGGAATCAGATCCAACTACGACTGGGAGTACACGCTTTCCGAAAATTCCGACTGGCTCTCCGCCACGAAAACCGAGCAGGGACTTACAATCACCGCAGAGACCAATTCGAGCGGATCGTCCCGCACCGCAACCATCACCGTATCGGCCGGCGACGGCAAACAGAACCAGACCGAACAGGTCGTCACCGTCTCCCAGACCGGTCTGGACCTCGACGCCTTCATCCTCGGAATCGACATCACCTCGTCGAGCCTGAAGACCTATCTGCCGTTCGACAAGGCCATCGACGCCACCATCGACTGGGGCGACGGCAGCATCGAGGAGAACGTCACCTCCGCCTACCCCTCGCACACCTACACCGACCCGGGCTACTACATCGTCTCGGTCAAGGGCAACGTGACGTCGCTCAACTCCTACGACATCCCCGACTACGGACTGGGCAACCAGTTCAAGGAGGTTTACAACTGGGGCCGCACGGGGCTGACCTCGATGGCGCGCGCATTCCAGAACTGCCGCGAGCTGAAACGGATTCCCTCCGACAACACCGAAGCCTTCGCCAAGGTCACCACCTTCCACTATGCATTTGCCGACTGCCGCGTCCTCGAAGCCGTTCCCGACGGGCTGTTCGACCATGCAACCGAGGCGGAAACCTTCGCCTACTGCTTCCAGAACTGCAACATGGTCACCGAAGTGCCCGCCGACCTGCTTTACAACTGCACGAAGATCACCTCGGTAGGTTCGCTCTTCTCCGGCACGGCGATCACCCAGATCGACGAGGATTTCTTCTCTCGCAACACGGAGCTGACCGACTGTTCGATCATCTTCTCGAACGGCAAACTGAAGACGGTTCCCGAAAAACTCTTCGCCAACAACAAGAAGGTGACGACCTTCAACTCGCTGTTCGCCAACACCGAGTCGTTCGAATCCGTCCCGGCCGGCCTGTTCGCCAACAACCCCGAGGTCGACTCGTTCCGCATGCTCTTCTCGGGAACAAGCCTGAAATCCGTCCCGGCCGGCTTGTTCGCCAACAACCACAAGGTCACCAATTTCCAGAGCGCATTCAGCAAAACGGCCATCCAGAGCGTTCCCGCCGACCTGTTCGCAGGCTGCGACAAGGTGACGACCTTTATGAGCTGTTTCACCGGATGCAGCGAACTGCAAAGCGTCCCGGCCGAGCTGTTCAAAAGCAGCGGAGCCTTCACGACCGTGACGAAGACCGCCTTCAACAACATCTTCAAGGACTGCACCTCGCTGACCGAAGTGCCCGCAGGGCTGTTCGACGGCTTTACCCTGGTCACCGCCTTCAACGACGCCTTCAACGGCTGCGCGTCGCTCACGACGCTCCCCGCAGGGCTGTTCGCCACCAATACGGCGGTCACCTCGTTCACCAATGTCTTCAAAGGCTGCACCTCGCTCAAAAGCATCCCCGAAGGCGTCCTCGGCGGACTTTCCAAAGTCACCTCGTTCTCGGGCCTGTTCGCAGGCTGTACGGGGCTTGAAGAGATCGGCGCCAACATCATCTCCGGCTGCGCCGCCTGCAAGAATATCTCCTCGATGTTCAAGGACTGCGACAACCTGAAAACCGTTTCCGCGGAGGCTTTCGCCGGCGCACCCGCGATCACCAGCATCGGCAGCCTGTTCGAAAACTGCACGCTGCTCGAAAGCGTTCCGGAGGATATTTTCGCCGGGATGCCGAATCTGGCGACCGCCACCAGCGTATTCGCGGCGTCGGGACTGAAAACGGCTCCCGCCGGTCTGTTCAGCCGCAATCCCTCCGTCACGACCTTCGGCAAGGTGTTCCAGAACTGCGCCGCACTGACGACGCTGCCCGACGGACTGTTCGCCGGCAACCCGAAAGTGACGACCTATTCCAACGCCCTGGAGAACTGCACGGCCCTCGAATCGGTCGGCCTCCTCTTCGGGAAGAGCACGGCCTCGGCCAAATGCGACCGCCTCTTCGCAGGGGCCACGGCACTGAAGAGCGTGCCCGCCGGAATCTTCGACGGACTGACCGGGGCGACGGCCTTCAACAACACGTTCTCCGAATGCTCCGCCCTGGAGACGATTCCGGCAGGGCTCTTCGCCAAGAACGTCAACGCGACCACCGTGGCCCAGTGCTTCCTGAACTGCACCCGCCTCACGATGGTTCCCTCGCGCCTGTTCGAAGCCAACACCAAGACGAAGACCCTGACGGAGATGTTCTCCGGCTGCTCGGGAATCGAAAGCATCGCGCCGGACGCCTTCACGGGACTGAACGGCACGTCGCTCAATTTCCAGAAGGCATTCCTCAACTGTACCTCACTCCGGGAGATCCCCGACGGGCTGCTGAAAACCACGCAGATTTCAACCTACACCAGCCTGTTCGCCGACTGCACGGGACTGGTCCGCGTCGGGTCGGAGGTGTTCAACTGCGCTTCGGCCACCATGTTCAATTCGGTCTTCGACGGTTGTACGTCGCTCGAAGAGGTCGGCAAGAACATGCTGGTCAGCCCCGTCAAACTGACCAGCGTCGCGAATCTCTTCCGCGATTGCGGGACGCTCAGGAGCGTTCCGGTGAGCCTGTTCGACGAAGCCGTGAAGCTCAAGACGCTGACTTCGACCTTCCAGGGCTGCGCGTCGCTCGAAGGCGAATCGCCCTACACGGTCGTCGACGGTGTGAAATACCACCTGTACGACCGCACGGCGGAGAATGCCGCCGCCTCGGGACTCACCGCGATCACCGCCGCCAAGAGCAGTTTCGCGGGATGTACGAAACTCTCGGACTACGACAAGATCCCCACCACATGGAAGGAATAGACGAACACAAAACGATCCCGAACATGAAAAATACGATAATATGCAGCATCGCAGTGCTGTCGGCCGCACTGCTGGCAGCCTGCACCGAAACCACCCGGATATGGCCGGAGGAGGGCGAAAGCAAGGCCTACGTGGAGGTGTCGAGCCAAAAAGTGATCTTCGACGCCGACGGAGGCAACGCCGTGATCACCGTGGCGACGAACGCCGACGGCTGGGACTACGCCGCCGAAGGCGACTGGTTCACCGTCGCCCGGCAGGACGGCAACGCCCTGCTGGTCGAGACCCTGATCAACGCCGGAGCCGAAACCCTGACGGGCAAACTCACGGTCAGCGCCGAGAAGAACGGGGAGACCGTTTCGCAGGAGGTCGCACTCGTACAGCGCGCCGAACGGAGCGTCAACCTGAGCGCCGAAGGCACGGCCAACTGCTACATCGCCCGGACCGGCGGCGTCTACAAATTCGACGCATCGGTCAAGGGCAACGGCGGCGGCGACGGAGTCAGCGACTACATCGCCAACTACGGACTCGCCATCGAGGACGGCGCCTTCGCCGAACTGCTCTGGGAATCGCGTCACGACGGCGACAAGACCATGTCGCGCGAAATCATCGACGGCGCGCCGATCTACCGGGGCGGCTACGTGACCTTCTCGACGGGGCGTTCGGAGGGCAACGCCGTGATCGCCGTGAAGGACATCAAAGGCAACATCATCTGGAGCTGGCACATCTGGGTCTGCAACGACGAAATCACGGCGCACGACCACATCGACTCGGAAGGCAAAGTCGCCGCCGTGATCATGGACCGCAACCTCGGAGCGCTGAACAACACCCCGATGGACGTGGGCAACCGAGGCATGTTCTACGAATGGGGCCGCAAGGACCCCTTCACGCCTTCGCGATCGCCCTACCACGCGGATACCGACGGCAACAACGTCCCGGCCTACAACGAACCGAACACCGCGATCGGCGACGGAACGGGAACATGGGTCTACAACGCGCAGGCCGCCGTGCTCGCCACGCCGCCGGCCAACATTCCCAATTCGATCCTGAACCCGATGACCTACCTGCAATCGCCGTACAACGGCCACGCCGACTGGTACTGCACGGGAACAGACCCGAAGGCCACGCATCCGGGGCTGTGGGGTCCCGAGAAGACCATTTTCGACCCCTGCCCTCCGGGCTACAAGGTCCCGGGACCCGATCTCTGGGGCATTCCCGCCGGAAACAACTCGATCACCAACGGCGGCGCAGCGGCGGATTACGACGAAACCGGCGTCAGCGCCAAATGGGACTGGAACGCCTACGAAGACTGCGGGCGCCGCTGGAAAAACACCGGCGACTACTACCCGATGGCCGGCAACATCTACTACACGGACTACATCTCGGTGAGCATCTGCAACTACACGGGCGGCATGGCATTCTACTGGACCGCCCAGGCGACTCCCGACGCGACGAAGTCATCGGCCTACTTCGTGAACTTCAACCCCAACTGGTGCAATTACAGGCTCGGCGCGCACGACTGTTCCGCACAGATACGCTGCATCCGGGAATAACACTAAAAACTGATCGTCTATGAAATATCCATTCAAATCGCTTCTCCTGGCGGCAACCGTCCTCGCGGCGGCATCGTGCGCCAAGGACGACACGCAGAGCGGCGGCGGCGAAGAGACCGCAGGTCCCGTCATCGTCAACGCCTCCCCGGCGGCCATCGGCGGCGAGATCATCCTCAAACTGAAGACCGAGGCCTCCGGCATCGTGGAAAAGAGCCGCGCGCAGGGCGTTTCGAAAGGCAGCGGCATCGACGAGATCGACCGCATCCTCAACACGGTGAACACCGTACGTTTCGAACGGCTCTTCCCGGACGGCGGGCGTTTCGAAGAACGCACCCGCAGGGAAGGCCTGCACCTCTGGTATTACGCCAAATACGACCCGTCGGTCCCGACGAGCGAGATGGCCAGCCTGCTCTCCTCGTGCAAGGACATCGAAATCATCGAATACTCGCTGGCCGCCGAAACTTCGGACCACCGCCGCGCGGCATCTCCCGCCGCCGGGGCGCAGAGCGTCACCCGCGCCATCGCAGACGAGGTGCGCAACGTCCCCTTCCCGTTCAACGAGAGCGAACGCTCGCAGCAGATGCAATGGCACTACAACAACACGGGAAACATCTTCGCGCAGACGAGCCAGCTGGGCGCCGACGCCAACGTATACGCTGCCTGGCAGCTCTCGACGGGCAATCCCGACGTGATCGTCGCCGTCGTGGACCAGGGCGTCAAATACGACCACGAAGACCTGGCCGCCAACATGTGGGTCAACGAGGCCGAACTGAACGGCACGCCGGGCGTCGACGACGACGGCAACGGCTATGTGGACGACATTTACGGCTACAACTTCACCAAGGAGACCGGCGAACTGGATTTCTCGGCCGAACTGATGCACGGCACGCACGTCGCCGGCACGATCGCCGCCGTGAACAACAACGGCGTGGGCGTCTGCGGCATCGCAGGCGGCTCGGGCAGGGGCGACGGCGTGAAGATCATGTCGTGCGAGATTCTCGGCAAGTCGGAGTCCGGATCGTCGGGCGCCGGACTGGCCGGACAGATCCGCGCCATCAAGTACGCCGCCGACAACGGCGCCGTGATCTGCCAGAACAGCTGGGGATACACCGCCGGAACCATCTCCGTGACCGACTGGACACGCGGTTCCTACTCGGCGCTCTCGCGTGCCATGGAGTACTTCAACAAATATGCGGGACTGGACGAAAACGGCAACCAGACAGGCCCGATGGCCGGCGGCATCGTCCTCTTCGCCGCGGGCAACGACGCTTCGAGCGAGGTCTGCTATCCCGCCGCCGACGCCAACGCGATCAGCGTGGGCGCAACCGCGTTCACGGGCGCCCCGGCCTACTACACCAACTACGGCACATGGGTCCAGATCTCGGCCCCGGGCGGCGACCAGATGCTGAGCAACGCCTACGGCGGCGTTTACAGCACGAGCGTGGCCGCCGACGGCTCTTCGGGCTACGAAGGCAGCCAGGGGACCTCGATGGCCTGCCCCCACGTGTCGGGAGCCTGCGCGCTGGCCGTCAGCTATTACTACGGCGCTGAAAAACGCAAGGGCCTTACGGGCGAAATGCTCCGGCAGGCGCTGTTGAGCAGCACCCAGTCCGTCGACCGCTACTGCACCGGCAAATACCAGCAGTATCTGGGCAACATGGGCATCGGCAGCCTCGACACCTACAAGCTGCTGCGGAACATCGCCAAGATCGACGGCATCCCGGCGCAGCGGGTCGGCGTGGGCGACACCGTCAGCATCGACCTGGGCGACCACTTCACCGCCACCAATGTCCTGGGGTACACCGTTTCCGTTCCCGACCTCGTGAAGATCGAACTTCGGGGCGGAGTGATGAAGCTCACCGGCCTCAAGAAAGGCCGGACGACGATCATCGTCTCGGACGGCGCGGCCATTCGCAAACCGATCGAGGTAACCGTCGAATGACACATTCACTAACGCAAAAGAGAATCAAACCTATGAAAACCTTTTATAAATACGCGGCATTCGCGGCGGCGGCCCTCGCGGGACTGTGCGCCTGCTCGTCGGACGACGACGCGGCGGAGACCGGCTCCGGCCTGCAACCCGTCGCACAGCCGCAGATCATCGTCAGCGACCTGACGACCACCGGATTCACCCTCCGCTGGGAAGCCGTCGACGACGCAGGGTCCTACGTCTACACGTTCGACGGCGGGAGCGAGACCTCGACGACCGGCTGCCGGCTGGAATTCAACAGTCTGGAACGGCAGAAAGAGTATGTCGTGGCGGTCAAGGCCTGCCCCCGGGACCCGGCCGAATACACCGAATCCCCCTTCACCTACATCCACGTGCTGACCGACGACCTGGAGCAGCTTCCCCAGCCGAAGATCACGCTCGGCAGCGCCTATGCGTCGAAAACCGTCATCTCCTGGACCGAAGTGCCCGAAGCGGAACTCTACGAGTTCTCGGTCGACGGCGGGGAGGTGTCGACCACCCGAAACCGTACGGTCATCCTGTCGAAACTCGACAAGGGCCGCACCTACTCCTTCTCGGTGCGCGCCATGACGTCCGACGCCACGCGCTTCACCAACTCGGAAGCCGCACAGCTCTCGTTCGTCACCTCGGACGCCGACGTTCCGCCGCTGGTCATCGCCCCGACGACGATCATCTCCGACGCCGTGGCGTTCGACATCTACGCCTCCAGCGACGAAACCTACTATTATGAGATTCTCCCGGCCACGACCTTCGCCAAGTATTCGCCCGAAGAGCTGATGACCGCCTTCCAGACCTATATCGTCGAATACGCCAAAAAGCAGGGCATCAGCCTCCAGCTGGCCATGGCCTCGATGCTCAAGTCGGGAACCCAGAGCCTCCAGATGACGGGACTCACCCCCGAGTTGAGCTACGTGATCTTCGCCTTCGGCATGGACCTGCGGGGCAACATCACCTCGAACCTCTCCTCCACGCAGTTCAAGACCACGGCCGACGGCTACTCCGCCGGTCCGAACTACGGCGGCAGCGACTGGTTCACGCAGCGGTTCTACATCACCAACGCCTACCTCGCCCTGACGGGTTACGGCTGGACCAACTCCGTGTGGACCCACTGGAAGGGAGACGACGTGACGGACGTCCGTTACCGTACGCTGACGACCAAGCTCTTCAATCAGGTCTTCTCCGATCCCTACGACCGACAGGCCATCGCCGCATTCCTGAAAGACCCCAATTACGGAGTCCAGTTCAACCCCGAGCTGCTCTCGGCGACGGTAAACAGCGCCGACGGTTACAACGGACTTACGGAAGGAGTCAGCGCCGGCACGTCCTACACGCTGCTCACGCTGGCCACCTCGTCGAGCGGCGCCGAAACGGTCTGCGTCAACTCCGTCACCACGAAGACCAGCACGGCCGCAGCCGCGTGGTTCGCAGCCGCAGCCTCGACCAACGCCAACTACGGCCCGACGCACAACACCGTAGCCGGCGTCATGAAGGGCATCGACATCGCGACGGTGCGTTACGCGATTTTCAAACAGAGCGCCCTGGCGAACGTCAGCACGGACAACTATCCGGCCGTGATCGAAGAGTTCGGACACGACCTCAAGGAGGAGTACCTCCCCTACATCAACGGAAACGGCTTTGCCATCCTCTTCACCGGGGAGAGCGGCGTAACGCCCGAAACCACGTACGTCTTCATGGCGACGGCGACCAACACGGTCGGCGACAAAGTCACCAAATGGGGTTCGGCGACCACCAGCGCGGCTCCGGACGCCGCCCGGGCGAAGGCGCAGGCCGCAACCCGAACGGACGAACCGCTCCGGTCGCCCGCCGGGAAACCCATCGCCAACCCCGAGAAGTTCATCTACCCGATGGAGAGCGTCCAGCTGCCCGCCGGAGCGAAACCCGAAGGCGACCTCTGGACCATCATTCACAACACGCACAACATCAAATAAGAGTACATCTATGAACAAGATAGCAGCAATTCTCTGGTGCATCCTGTCGCTGGCATGGACGACGGCCTCCTGGGCGCAGAACGTCGCCGTCAGCGGCAAAGTCACCGGAGCCAACGGCGAAGCCATCATCGGCGCGAACGTTCTCGTGGAGGGCACTACGCAGGGCATCACGACGAACGTCGACGGAGACTACACCCTGACGAACGTCCCGGCCAACGCCACGCTCGTCGTCTCCTACCTGGGCTACAAGACCGAGAAAATCCCTGTCGGCAACAAGACCCGCATCGACGTCACGCTCCGGGAGGACACCGCCGAGATCGAAGGCGTGATGGTCGTGGCCTACGGTACGGCCAAGAAGGAGTCGTTCACCGGTTCGGCCGCCGTCGTCAAGGGCGGCGAACTCCAGAAGCGCGTCGTGGGCAACGTCACCAAATCGTTCGAAGGAACCGTAGCCGGCGTGCAGGTCGCCTCCGGCGGCGGCCAGCCGGGCGAGGCGGCATCGGTCATCATCCGCGGCATCGGGTCGGTGAACGCCTCGGCGACACCGCTATACGTGGTCGACGGCATCCCCTTCGACGGGTCGCTCAGCGCGATCAACCCCGCGGACATCGAGACGATGACCGTGCTCAAGGACGCATCGGCAGGTGCGCTCTACGGCGCCCGCGGAGCCAACGGCGTCATCGTCATCACGACCAAGAAGGGCAAGAAGGACAAAATCCGCATTTCGTACAAGGGCAACGTCGGAATCGCCTCGCGCGCCATCCCCCGCTACGACCTGGTCGACATGAAAGATTACGTCGAGATGAGCTACGAAGCGCTGCGCAACAGCGCCCAATACGGCACGGGCATGGATTTCGAGGGCGCGAGCCGCTACGCCGCCGCCAACCTCGGCCAGCAGATCGGCGGACTGAAGAATCCCGAATACTACAACCCGTACAAGAATTACACGTGGGAGACGCTGATCGACCAGTCGACGGGCAAGATCCGTTCGGATGCCAAAGCTGCATGGAACGAGAACTGGCTGGACGAAATCAGCGACAATTCGGCCATACGCACCGAACACATCGTCTCGGTGAACGGCGGTTCGGAACGCGCCAACTACGTCGCATCGCTGGGATACTACATGGAAGACGGCATTCTCCAGAACACCGACTTCTCCCGCTACACGGGCCGCGTGGGCGCCGATTCGCAGGCCAAGAGCTGGCTCAAGATCGGCATGAACGCCAACTTCGCCCACAGCGAATCGAGCTACCAGAGTTTCGAGGACGCAAGCACGTCGAACGTCTGGTACACGGCGCAGTTCATGGCCCCGGTCTATCCCGTCTACCTGAAGGACATGGCCGGCAACAACGTGCGCGACGCCGACGGGCGGCTGCAATACGAATACGGATCGGAGGATGACAACGGCTACGCCAACCGCCCCTCGGCCCAGGGCTTCAACTCGAAGGCCGAACTTTACAACAACAAGGCCTACTACACCCGCAACTCGCTTTCGGCGCGCAGCTACATCACCTTCGGGACGGTCAGGGAGGAGGCCCGGCTCTACGGACTGAAACTCACGATGAACTTCGGTACGGACTACACCGACTACCAGCGCACGCTGGTCTACGACAAGGAGCACGGCAACGCGGCCCAGCAGGGCGGACGCCTCAGCAAGACCAACACCCGCACGCTGAGCTACACGTTCAACCAGCTGCTGACCTACGACCGCACGTTCGGCGACCACTCCCTCAACCTGCTGGCCGGCCATGAGTACTACCGCTACAAGTACAACTACGCCCTCGGCGAAAAAACCGGCATCGTCGGCGGGATCGACGAGTTGGGACCCGCCGTGACGACCACCGACAACAACAGCTATTCGCACAACTACGGCGTGGAGTCCTACCTCGCGCGCATCAACTACGGCTTCAAGAGCCGTTACTACATCGACGCCAGCTGGCGAACGGACGGTTCGTCGCGCTTCCATCCCAGCGACCGCTGGGGCCATTTCTGGTCGGTGGGCGCCTCGTGGCGCATCTCCGAAGAGCAGTTCATGGAGAACACCCGCCAGTGGCTCGACAACCTCACGCTGAAGGTTTCATACGGCGTACAGGGCAACGACAACCTGGGAACCTATTACGCATGGCAGGGTCTCTACGACTACACGTGGCCCAACGCCACCGATGCGGGCGCCTTCGTCGACAAGCTCGAAAACAGGAAGGTGACCTGGGAGAAGAACGGCAACCTCAACGCCGGCATCGAAGCCACGATGTTCGGCGGCCGACTGGGCGTTTCGGTCGAGTACTACAACCGCAAAACGCGCGACATGCTGCTCAACAGTCCGCTGCCGATCTCGACCGGATTCACGGGCTTCAACGACAACGTCGGCTCGCTGCGCAACCAGGGGCTCGAGGTCTCGCTGCGCGGAACGATCCTCGACAAGCGCGACTTCCGCTGGGACGCGACGCTGATGGGTTCGTTCAACCGCAACAAGGTGCTCTCGCTCACGGGCGGCCAGGATGTCATCACGTCGGGCATCCGCGTCATCGAGGTGGGGCGGCCGATCTACACCTTCTACCTGCCGAAAACGGCCGGCGTGGACCCCGCCACGGGCAAGCAGCTCTACTACGCCTACTGGACCCAGACGGTCAACGACGAGGGGGCGCTGGTGAACACGCGCTGCGACGAGTACATCACCGACAACGTGGCGATGGCCACCTTGAGCAAATACTACCACGAAAGCCGCGAGCCGAAACTCTTCGGCAGCATCGGTTCGACGTTCACGATCCTGAAGAACATCGACGTCTCGTTCCTAACGACCTATTCGATCGGCGGATGGGTTTACGACGGACTCTACAACGGCTCGATGTACGTGCAGTACGCCGGCAACAACTGGCATAAAAACGCCAAACGCCGCTGGCAGAAGCCGGGTGACAAGACCGACGTGCCGATGCTCGAAGTGGGCGGCTCGTACGCCACGGCCAGCAACTCGCTGATCGACGCCTCGTACTTCGCCATCAAGAACATCACCGTCGGCTACACGCTTCCCAAGCGCTGGCTCAAGAAGATCGACATCGAGTCGCTGCGCATCTACGCCACGCTGGACAACATCGCCATGTTCAACCACATGGACGGCATGGACCCGCAGTATAACTTCACGGGATCGGTGGCTTACAGCTACACCCCGTCGCGCGTGATCGCATTCGGTATCGACCTGAACTTTTAACCACGGGAGAAAACAACTATGAAAAAAGCAATATATCTTATCATCGCACTGATCGGCTTATCAGCCCCCTCGTGCAGCGACTCGATGCTCGATTTCTCCCCGACCGACTCGGGTTCGGGCAAGGAACTGCTCAAATCGGCATCCACGGCCATCACTTCGGTCAACGGCGTCTACCGCTCGATGTGGACGGCCGGATGGTCCACGACCGCAAACACCCACCAGTGCTTCGGCATCGCGGCCTACAACCTGGCGCTCGACTGCATGGCCGACGACCTGATCATGCAGTCGCAGGGCAACGGCTGGTTCTGGGGCGACCACTGCTACAACGTCAAGAGCAACTACACTTCGTCGGCCTTCCGGTCGTACGACGTCTGGTACGCCAACTACAAATGGATCGCCAATGTAAACTACATCATCGACGCCGAGCCGGAAATGGCCGGAACGGAGGCCGACGTGGCCTACGTCGCAGGACAGGCCTACGCCATCCGGGCGCTCTGCTACCTGAACCTGGCGACGTGGTTCTCCCGCGCCCCCTACAACTCCCTGACGGGCGCTTCGCGCTGGAACGAGCCCTGCGTACCGGTTTACACCACCGGCACGTCGATCGACACGGGCGGACAGCCCCGCGAATCGCTGCGCACGGTCTACGGCCGCATCGACCAGGACATCGACCGTGCCATCGAACTGCTCGAAAAGGCCAGGGAAACCACGCTGGCCGAGAATAACAAATCGCACATCAACCTCTACGTGGCCCTGGGCATCAAGTCGCGCGCCTGTCTGGCGGAAGGCGACTGGGACGGGGCATTCAAGGCGGCCAAGCGCGTGATCGACGAAGGCGGCTACGCCGTCGGCACGAAGAGCGACCTGACGGGCGGCATGAACTCGCTCGACAAGCAGAACGTCATGTGGGGCGCAGGCATTCAGGTGGCCGACCAGGCGGGCGGCTACGCCGGGTTCTTCACCCACATGGACAACAAGGAGGGCGCCTATGCCAAATCGGCGCCGAAGCTGATCAGCAAACAGCTCTACAACCGCATCAGCGCGACAGACATCCGCCGCGACTGGTGGGACCCCTCGGACAAGGAGTCGCCCTACGTCAGCAAAAAATTCTCGTTCGCCAACGTGGCCTCCTTCCTGGGCGACTACATCTACATGCGCGTCGAGGAGATGTACTTCACGGCCGCCGAAGCGGCCCTGCGGCTGGACGACCTCAAGAGCGCACGCGAACTGATGAACACCGTCATGGCCGAACGCGACCCGGGTTACAGCGCCAACAACCGCAGCGGCACGCTGCTCGGCGCGACGACCACGACCTGGACCGGATCGTTCCTCGAAAACATCCTCACCCACCGCCGCATCGAACTGTGGGGTGAGTACGGCCGGCTGTTCGACGTCCGCCGCCTGGGCCAGGGCATCGACCGCCGGACCGACGACGGCTTCTCCGAGGAGTGCATTTCGATGATGAACCGCCGGAACGTCAACATCACCAAAGCCGACACTTACGACTGGGTGCTGACCATTCCCAAAGCCGAACTGGATGCCAATCCGAACATCAACGAGGAGGACCAGAATCCCTAACGAGCCTTTGAACCGTTGAAAATCAAGTACACTATGAAAAACATATCGAAATATCTGGGTGCGGGACTGCTGCTCTTCACCGCGGCCTGCAGCCAGACGCAGGAGGGCGACCAATACACCCCCAACAAGGACGATGCGAAGGCCATCCACTTCATCCAGTCGTCCATCCAGAAGGAGTTTCCGCAGGACGCCGTGCAGGGCGTGATCAACGTCGAAATCGCGCGTCCGGGCAACAAAGGCGCCTACAAGGTCTATCTGGCGACCAAGGACGACGACTACGAGCTGTTCTCGGTTCCGGCCGAGGCGACCATTCCCGACGGCAGCCACTCCGTGACGGTTCCCGTCGAGGTCGACCTTTCGAACTTCGTCATGGGTTCGAACTACAAGACCACGCTCTACATCAGCAGCCGGGAGGCGCGTCCGGGCGACAACGCCGCGCAGGTGGCGCAGTACTCCGACAAGGTGACCCTTTCGGCCACCTACGAACTGGAGTGGGAGACGCTCTACCGCACCACCGGAGAGGGCGAAGAGATCCCCCAGCTGGCAACCTACCACTACAACGGGTACTATTCGGGCCGCGATTCGGGCCTGGAGGTCGAGAAAGCCGTGGGAGCCAATATCTTCCGGCTGAAGGACTGGGCCAGCGGCGTGACGTTCAAGTTCGTCCTCCACGACGACAACACCTGCACCGTGCCGGCGCAGTCGATCGGCTACTACAACTCGAACTACAACGAGTACGTCTACGTCGCCGACATGGCCGTTTACACCGGCAACGACTCGGCGTACGCCAGCTATCCCTGCACGTTCGACGGCGAGAGCACCTTCTCGTTCTACCTGATCTACTACGTGTCGTCGGGCTATTTCGCCCAGGGGACCGAGAAACTGGTCTTCGACACCGACATCGACACCACGCCCGTCGTGGAGATCGCTTTCGAGGGCATCGAGACCACGAGCACCGGATTCAAGGCTCCGAAACTCCATTTCTCGCCCAACGAATACACGAAGTACTACAAGGCCGCGGTCGTCGCCGGAGACATCACCGCCGACGCCGAACGGCAGCAAGAGGTGCGCCGGCAGCTGATCGACGACAAACTGGAGGCCGTGACCCCCGTGGTGACGCTCCTCGCGGACGACGCCTCGGTCTGGAACGTTCCCTCGGGCAACTACACCGCCGTGGCGCTGGCCTACGACTCGATCGAGAACCCCTGCAAGCTCTACACGCAGCGGTTCACGAACGACCCGAACGACGAATATGCTCCCCGATCGCTCGAATTCGAGTTCTACGCTCCGGAGAACAACCTCAACTACTCGCCCTACAACACGCTCATCTGGCAGATGCAGACCGCGAATGTGGCGGCGATGAAATATCTCTGCGTCAAAACCGCCGTCGCCGACTACCTGTGCGAAGCGCTCGGCATGACACTGGAGGAGGTGACCGCATCCCGGGGCTACGACGTTCCCGAGGAGATGATCGCGCAGCTCAACTCCCCCGAAGGCCGCGGCACGTCGTTCAGCCCGCTCGACGAAGGCAGCACGTACACACTCGCCCTGCTGATGTACAACTCGTTCGGCGACACGGCTTTCGTTTCGAAGAGCGCGTCGACGTTCGGTTACTTCGCCAAGGATTTCGACCGGACGAAGACCCTGGAGGACTTCATCGGCGCATTCGGCGTCACGGCGACCGTCGACGTCGATTCGCAGTCGTCCGAAAAGACCTTCCGCATGGACATCGCGCGCATCAACGACCGCGACGTGCTCATCAGCGGCATGACCGACATGCGCGACTTCGCACCCCAGCTGAAAGGCTACTACGACAAGGAGCTGCACATGCTGATCGTCGAACCCCAGTACGCGGGGATGTACAACGGCGCCTATGCGACGCTCGGCTTCTCGAACGGACTGTCGATCTTCTGGGGCGACGCCGGAATGGCCGTCGGCTACATCGGCGACACGCTCTACTGGGCTTCAAGCCCCTACTCACCCGAAGAGGTCAACAGCTACATGTTCCTGCTCTTCAGCACGCCGCAGGCGTCGAGTTCGAGCTACCTGCGCCAGTACGCCGGTTCGAAAACCTACTCGTCCCTCAAGATGAAGCCCCTCCAGCAGGCGTCCGCACAGACCGCGGCCCGCGCCGCGGAATCGCGGACCGGAAGCATCGAGACCGGCGGACAGCGCTTCACGACCTACCTGACGGGCGAACGCGTCGCCGTTCCGGCGAAAGCCTCCGGAAACACGGCAGCGAAAGTCCCGGCCGAAGGCAAGCGTCTGCGCACGGACCTCGTGCTCCACACCCGCTGATCCGCAGCCCGCACAACCGAAAACCGGATTTCCGCTTTGGGCGGAAGTCCGGTTTTTTCATAAAATCGCAAAAAACGGCGTCTCGGCGTGACAGTTTGGCGCGAATTTACTAATTTTGCAGGTTGTAAGGCGAAAACACAAAAAACTCACGATATTATGCTTACGATAAAGCAAATCCGCGATGACAAAGAGGCCGCCGCACGCAAGCTGGCCAAGAAGGGCGTGGACGCCGCGCCTGTCATCGAAAAGATCATCAGCTTCGACGACCGGCGCAAAGCCCTCCAGCTGGAACTCGACAACACGCTGGCCGCCCAGAACAAGGCCGCCAAGGAGATCGGCGCACTGATGGGCCAGGGCCGCCGCGAGGAGGCCGAGGAGCGCAAACGCTTCGTGGCGGACCTCAAGGAGAAGTCCTCGCGCCTCGAAGCCGAGCTGACCGACGCCCGGCAGGAGTTGCAGTCGGCCATCGTCTCGCTGCCGAACTTCCCCGCCGAGATCGTCCCCGAAGGCAAGACGGCCGAGGACAACCTCGTCGTCAAGCTCGTGGAAAGCTACACCGCGCTTCCGGAAAACCCGCTGCCCCACTGGGAGCTGGCCCGCAAGTACGACATCATCGACTTCGACCTGGGCGTGAAGCTCACCGGCGCGGGATTCCCCGTCTACAAGGGCAAGGGCGCACGGTTGCAGCGCGCGCTGATCAACTATTTCCTCGACTGCAACACGGCGGCCGGCTACCTCGAAGTGGAGCCGCCCGTGATGGTCAACGAGGCTTCGGGCTTCGGCACGGGACAGCTCCCCGACAAGGAGGGGCAGATGTACCACGCCACGGTAGACAACTTCTACCTCGTTCCCACGGCCGAGGTTCCCGTGACGAACATCTACCGCGACGTGATCCTCGAAAAGGAGGATTTTCCGGTGAAGATGACCGCCTACACCCCG
>ERZ834694.408-NODE-408-length-51618-cov-5.774586_pt1 | contig 51618 bp, 35 predicted proteins | sample MGYA00519691_ERZ834694 | MGnify/ENA primary metagenome ERZ834694 (study PRJEB31850, sample SAMEA3708758) | human gut metagenome | biome: human gut; feature: human-associated habitat; material: faeces | place: China | collected 2014 ... | reverse complement strand
GAGGGACTATTTGATTAATATTAACTTCGTCCCAATTTTAACGGGACACTAATGAAAATCGTGTAACACACGAATCGCATTTTGTTGCTTGCGTAATCCGTAAAGATTATGACAATCAACGTCGTATGTCGCAGAGACGCTATCAACAGAAACCGTTTAGCCCCTCTTGCTCTTGTCTTTACCCATGACCGCCGCCGTAAGTTCGTCGGTCTGGGCATTTCGGAAGCTTTGGTGCATTGGGATTTCGACAAGCAACAACCTACCGCCGACTGCCCCGATAGAGCAGAAATACAGTTTCAAATAACCTCCAAGATACGTGAATACGAGAAGAAAATCAAAAAGTTGGAGGTGCTGGAAATTCCCGTTACATTCGATACGCTGTTTGAACAGAACGGCAAACGAATCAACTGCACGGTCGGGGAGTACTTCAAACAGATTATCGAACGCTTGGAAAAAGTCGAAAAGTACAGTTCCGCCAGCAAACATAAGGTAACGTTGGTCCTTGTGTCGCAATTCCGCTCGGTCAATATGCGTTTTGATGAATTGGATTTGACGTATTTAAGGGAGTTTGAAATCTTCTTGAGTCAAAAGGGTAATGTAAACAACAGTTGCAATTATGCAGCATTCCAATACTGCCGGTTGTATCTTATTGAAATTCTACATCAAACCACAACACACTGCAAATGTATACAATTTACTTTATGTTGTATCTTATCGAAATTCTACATCAAACCACAACTTCTTCTCACAGTGTTACGGAAATCTTGAAGTTGTATCTTATCGAAATTCTACATCAAACCACAACAGCTGTGCGAACTCGATTACCTCGTTGTCGTTGTATCTTATCGAAATTCTACATCAAACCACAACATGGATGCGGACCAAAGCAAAATAGCAACAGTTGTATCTTATCGAAATTCTACATCAAACCACAACATGGTTTCGATGTTCTAAAAATTGCTTGGAGTTGTATCTTATCGAAATTCTACATCAAACCACAACGCGGGGGTCAGGCTTACGGGCGGAGTTTCTGTTGTATCTTATCGAAATTCTACATCAAACCACAACCGCGCCCCGAACCATCTTTACTTGCAGGAGGTTGTATCTTATCGAAATTCTACATCAAACCACAACTGATTTCTCGGTATAACTTTAGTTGAATACGTTGTATCTTATCGAAATTCTACATCAAACCACAACCTATCGAGGTTACGACCGATGCCGACCATGGTTGTATCTTATCGAAATTCTACATCAAACCACAACATAGTTACGGGCCGTGAGCGTGGTGCGGCGGTTGTATCTTATCGAAATTCTACATCAAACCACAACAGTGCTGCGGACAAGTTAACCAATACCAAGTTGTATCTTATCGAAATTCTACATCAAACCACAACTCCACCCTGGATTAGCCGTCCCCGTTCATCGTTGTATCTTATCGAAATTCTACATCAAACCACAACCTGGCTGATTATCTTGCTACAAAGCACTACGTTGTATCTTATCGAAATTCTACATCAAACCACAACGGTGTGTAAGGTATTGCCGAACCGAAGAGGGTTGTATCTTATCGAAATTCTACATCAAACCACAACAGGCGCTCCGCGCCCTCGAAGCCGCGCGTGGTTGTATCTTATCGAAATTCTACATCAAACCACAACGAAGTCGTCATACTTTTTACCGTCAATAGGTTGTATCTTATCGAAATTCTACATCAAACCACAACCAAGCGGAGTAAAACCTTTTGCCGCACTCGGTTGTATCTTATCGAAATTCTACATCAAACCACAACAACCTCATGTTCGAAAGTATAATTACCGGGTTGTATCTTATCGAAATTCTACATCAAACCACAACTTTGAGCATTGACCCTTCGCCGGTCAATAGGTTGTATCTTATCGAAATTCTACATCAAACCACAACTGCGATGCCGTCGTAGCGGACGGCAGCCCTGTTGTATCTTATCGAAATTCTACATCAAACCACAACGACTATGTCGCGTTTTTCGTCGATCCGTCGTTGTATCTTATCGAAATTCTACATCAAACCACAACTCTGCGGATCATCACCATTCGGGCAAAACTGTTGTATCTTATCGAAATTCTACATCAAACCACAACAGCAACGTGTTCTGTCTGCGAGCTACAATAGTTGTATCTTATCGAAATTCTACATCAAACCACAACGGTAAACTCCCCATTTGCCTCTGATGTAGGTTGTATCTTATCGAAATTCTACATCAAACCACAACTGCCGTTCACAATTCTTTTCGGGGCTGTGTGTTGTATCTTATCGAAATTCTACATCAAACCACAACATTTCAGTCCTTCGACTGGTGTTGTATATAGTTGTATCTTATCGAAATTCTACATCAAACCACAACATCCTTTTTCATCCACTGCTTTCTGTGCCGTTGTATCTTATCGAAATTCTACATCAAACCACAACTAGAAACGTCGTTTTTATAATCCGATGGAAGTTGTATCTTATCGAAATTCTACATCAAACCACAACTCCGCGTGGCGCTGAAGATGAACAACCGCAGTTGTATCTTATCGAAATTCTACATCAAACCACAACAAACCGATTATTACGGCATGCGCATCGGCAGTTGTATCTTATCGAAATTCTACATCAAACCACAACAAGTTTTGGAGCAACCATTCCTCCGCTTGGGTTGTATCTTATCGAAATTCTACATCAAACCACAACACAACGGGCGCACCACAAGGCGAAACAGGAGTTGTATCTTATCGAAATTCTACATCAAACCACAACTCTTGGCCGATGAGTATTCTTTTGCTCCCGTTGTATCTTATCGAAATTCTACATCAAACCACAACCGGAAATAATAAGATTGGCGACGACCCAATGTTGTATCTTATCGAAATTCTACATCAAACCACAACAGCAACGTTCTCTCGGCTTTTCGTATGTAGTTGTATCTTATCGAAATTCTACATCAAACCACAACCATGGCTACACTTCGTTCGATTATATCTGTGTTGTATCTTATCGAAATTCTACATCAAACCACAACTATTGCCCTTCGTAACGCAAAGATTGATCGTTGTATCTTATCGAAATTCTACATCAAACCACAACCTTCTGAAAGAGTTCGTGAATTACTGAAGGTTGTATCTTATCGAAATTCTACATCAAACCACAACCGGCGATTGCGTCGTAAGCCTCTACACGGGGTTGTATCTTATCGAAATTCTACATCAAACCACAACTCCGATGGCGTTTCTATGTCTGGCGTTTCTGTTGTATCTTATCGAAATTCTACATCAAACCACAACACGACCGTTACCACGCTTGGGGCGTTCCTCGTTGTATCTTATCGAAATTCTACATCAAACCACAACTTTCCCGTCAGTGGCTCATGGTTCCGTGTGTTGTATCTTATCGAAATTCTACATCAAACCACAACAATGCCAATAATACAATCAATCGTTATTTTGTTGTATCTTATCGAAATTCTACATCAAACCACAACTATCTTGGCATTCGCCCTCGTCCTTCTGCCGTTGTATCTTATCGAAATTCTACATCAAACCACAACTGCGGGATAAGTTCTACTATGCAATGTGGAGTTGTATCTTATCGAAATTCTACATCAAACCACAACGGAAAGGTGGTATGAACTTAATTGGGAGAAGTTGTATCTTATCGAAATTCTACATCAAACCACAACACCTCAGCCTCGGAGGCTGTAGCTTACGAGTTGTATCTTATCGAAATTCTACATCAAACCACAACTAAAGAAAATGTTTTATACATTTGCAGAAAGTTGTATCTTATCGAAATTCTACATCAAACCACAACGTCGGGCCTCATATTGATTGATAAAGTGTTACTTACGGGCTGTCTGCCACTATAAAAATACGATCGGGTGTTCCGACGAAGCCAGTTTGATGCATTTTCCGTATTTCAAAGAACGAAAATAACGATTTATCAGAAAAATTCCAATTGTTGCGGAATTTCCGGTTTTGCTCGTTCGCTTTTACCCCAAAAATTTAATATGTCTCCATACTGTTTGTCCGTTACAGCAAGAATACTTGTAAATCCTGTCGGAGGCATCGATCGTCGAACCCGCTTAATGTGAACCTGCATATTCTCCTTCGATGCACAATGGCGCACATAGACTGAATACTGCATCATTGTGAAACCATCTTTTTCCAACGCCTTGCGAAATTGCACCGCATGACGTCGTTCCGTTTTTGTATTGGTTGGCAAATCAAAAAAGACAAACAACCACATGATTCGATAAGCATTCAAGCGTACTTCTGACATTCGACTACTCCAATAAAGGATATGCAATCTTTTTTTGGGTTCCAGCAAAGCATTTAGCCAGGGAAGAGGCTGAAAACATAAGTCCTACTTCGAGAGGTCGCACAACCTTGTCGAAACGAGTATCGACAAACAGGAGCCGCAACAGTTCGCCTTTCACCTTTTTGGTCAGTTGTGTATTCCCGTTTCTGTAAAGTTGGTAGACCAATTCGTCGACATACGGTCGATAGGGTTCCATTACGTCATCGGCCAGCGGAAAGGAGTTGTAACGATTCCGATGGAAGATCCCGAATGCTGGGAACAGTCCGGAGCCCATGATCGCACGGGCCACGGCGGCTCGCAGGATCGTATAGCCGTAATTGAGCAGGTTGTTGGGCGGCGAACCTTCGCGGGAACGGTAAAATTCGGCACCGAACAGTTCTGACCAGTAGATTCTCGCTGCTATGCCCTCCCGGTTGTCGGCGTCGGCGCTCTTGACATTCATGTAGCAGGGTTTCAGTTTGTCTCCGTCATACCCCAGCTTCCGCAGCAAGGCAGCCTGGTTGCGGATTTTGGTCTCGACGATCTGTTTCCAAAGGCCCTTCTTCAGCGGTTCGGATGCAGCGATCTGCATCCGATAATGTTCACCTTGCGTTCTGTTTGAATCCAAATTCATCAACAAGGCGTTCGGCATTCGGTTCTCTCCGCACAGGATAACTGCCACGTTGTTGTCCGACAGCGCATTCAAGAGCGGCAGCGTGATGGAGGTCTGCTGGTCCTCCAGCACCACGAAGCCGATATCCTCGATCGGGATGCTTTTCCGTTGGTCGGGGGCCTCGCGCGTGTGGATGATCATCTGGCCGTTGCGCAGGCTCAAACAGTAGGGTGTCGAAAAAAACAAGGTTCGTTTCAGCATGGCCGGTCATCTTTGAATTTTATCTCGCCCGTTACGGTCAGTTCGAAATCATAACCTTCCACCAACATGTTAAAATTGGAAACGCTGAGGCGCAATTTCGGTGATGGATTGGATTGGCAGAATTGAGAGGTCCCAGCTCCATATAAGGAGGTAAGTGTTTTCTGATCTCGGGCCTCCTGATGAAAGAGGAACTGTACCCGTCCTTCTGCAGCCATTGCTGTTACCTTGTAGAGTCGTTTTACCAACTCCTTGCGGGTACATTCATAAAGTTCTGCCGGGGTATTTTCATAAAACAGGACCATGGTCCCCGTTTTTAAGATGTATTTCAAGGGGAAACCGTTCGTGTCGGTCTGCGGTACCAGATCGGGGCGGGCTTCCCGGTCAGCGCTGGCTTTGAAATATTGGGCAGCTTCGAGGTTGCTGACGAGTTCAAAGGTGCGTTTCGTTTTGCCCTTTTTGTCCTGGCCCTCATAGATGACCGTGCAATAGTTCCCCTCATTTACGACATGATAATCCCGCTTGTACTCTTTTGCAGATAGGTCGCGCTGTTTTTTTAGCGCGATCGGATGTTTGACACTCGGTGTGAAGATCCGCACCTTGCGGATGGGAATGCCCTTTTCCCGGTTCATCCAGATCGTGTATTCATCGGGATTCATCGCCGTCTTGAATCCGACCTCGTCGATTGCCTCCCGTACGCGATCCCGGACTGCATCGTCGATAATCTTGTCGATGTCCGTCGGCTGTAACTGCGCGAGCGATTTGCGGATGACATAGCGGATCTCTCCATCCTGCTTAATAGCGCCGTAGAAGGTATCCTGATGCAACCGGCAGCGAGCCGTGTCTCCTTGCTGGTAGATTGGTTCCCCGTCGGCATTCAACTTTATCCGGCCGCGAACCCGTAACTTCCTGCGCGTCTGTTTGGTCATGTTGTCGGGCGTGTGGTGGGCAACGAGCAGTTCGTCGGCCGCCGCCTTGACATCTTCGGTAAAGGTCGGCCAGGGTTTCTCGAAGCGGGGTTTGCCGCTTTCGCCGTAGCCGTATCGCTCCTCGTCGGCGACATATTGCGCCCAGCGGTCGTACTCCCGGCGGCCGATACAGGCGATCGTGATGGCGTCGATGCAGTGGTGGACGTGGTTCGTGCGCTCCTTGCGGGCATACTCCTCCTGCAGTCCCCACATCTTGCGGAACGCGGCGGTCGTGGAACCCTTGACCGTATAGATTCGGTCAAAAACCGTCTTCAGATAGAGCCGTGCATATTTGCCGATGATGCCGATGTCGACTCCCTGCCGATTGCTGAATCCTTCGGGAATCTCGGCCATGGTGAAGCGTTCGTATTTCCCGCGCCAGTAGTCGAGTTGCATCTGCAAATAGTGACGGCGCTGAATGGCGTCGTCCTTTTCGGATTTAATCGCTGCGCTTTTGCTCCTGCGAACCTGGGCTTCAATCTGCTTTTGCAGACTCTCCATTTTTTCCCGCCAGCCAAACGATTCGATCCGCTCCATGATCTCGACATGGTTGGACAACTCGGCCGGCAGTTTCGCCCGTTTTGTCTCCCGGTTGAACCGGTTTTCGCAGAGCGTCTTGTTCATCTGCGAGTCATCGCCGCCGCGAGCCTGCGGGAGCGTGTGCTCGATGTCGAAATCCGGAGCCGACCCGACGAAGTCCGAAATGCGGATTTGCCGCCCGGTATAGGGACAGACGTGCTGCTGTTCTTCCCACAGCCGGTATTTCAGCACTTCGTCGTCCGAGGGTTTTATCTCGCGGCCGGTTTCGGCGGCATACTGGCTGTGGATCTCTTCGGCATATTTCCGATTCTCAACCTCCCGTTCCCGCTGATACTGCTCGATGGCCTTCCGCCTGTTCGCATCATTGAGTCCGCGGGCGAATTCAATCCGGATCTTCGTGTCTCGGTCGATCCTGCCTTCGCGTAACAGCGTGTTTATCAGGTTGCGCAATCGGAACAGGGCCCGCATGGCCATCGGGTTGCGAATGGTCGCAGTACGTGGAGAGCCGAGTTGCAGAATGCCATTTGCCTTGGGTTGCGCATCCGGATAGGTCTCGATTTTCGAGGGATGATAAAGACGGATCAGACGAGAGGCATCCAATCCATGATCGCTGAAATAGTCGGCAATGCGGTGCTCCTTTGAATCGAACTTGTTATACGGATTTCGCTTGTAGTCAAGCAGCAGCGAGGCGATGTCCTGTTCGATTTCATGCCGACGGCTTTCGTCGGCATAGACCTCCTTCGGAAGTGCCGCCCGCAGGTTGGCCAGGAATACCGCCTCGTCGTACCGATAGCCACAGCGCAGATAGACCAGAATCTTGCCGATGGCATTTAGGCTCAACGCCGCGTAATCCTGCGGGAGTTTGATGGCTGCAAACGCTTTGGCTTGTTCATCCGTGAGTTGCAATTTTTCGCAGGCCCAGCTACGCAGCCGACCTTCGTCGTTGAACGAAAAGAGGGCGTGCCATACGTCATTCAACATCTGGTCCTCGTTTTTTCCTGCTCCAAGCAGGTAAAGGCTGCGAATCTCCGTAATCCAGTCGTCTCCGAAGATCGCTTGCAGCGATGCCGTGACGGGGCATCCCGATACGGTGGCCGTGCGGGCGAAATTGAAACGATAAGGAGCTTCTGTACGCTCCTCTTTGCAGGCATATTTCCCTTTGCCGGCGATTCTGCGGGCGATCTCTTCGAAATCGAAATAAGGCTTGCTTTTCCGGAAGAAGAGCGAACGAATCGTCTCGAACTCTTCCTGTGTCAAAGGTCGTGGAGCATTGTCGCCCGGTCCTGTAATCCGGATGTTGTTGACGAACGACAGCATCCGGAACTCCTCAAAACGGGGATGCGAAACGGGGCACCGACTCTTCGTCGGCTCGAAGGTGCATCGGCCGACTGACCCCTTCTGCGATTTGAGGTCGCGCTGGAAAAAGATTGCCCGATGCAGCGCCTTACGCCATTCGTCGGGCAATTGCTGCCGGTCGCAGATGGCATTGAACTCGGCCAGGTAGTGTTCGTTGCGCGAGGTGTATTTGTCGCGGATTCGTTCCTTGTGTTGGTACAGTCCGTAGAAATATTCTCCGAGGTACCGACACCCTGCCGCTGCTATTTCAGCCGACAGATTTTTGATACACTCCTTGACCGTGCCGTCTTCTTTCTCATTTCCTGCTTCCTTGCGATTGCTGAGGAATCCGCGTCGCTGTGCCAAATGATAAAGCGCCCGGCCAAGCAGCCAGCGCTGTGTGCGATTCCCGAGATCGAGCCGCTCGGACAGGGCTACATAACGATCGTGGTAAGGATTTCGATCCCCATTGTCGTCGGTTCGCTGCCAACGGAGGAATTCATTGTCCTGCGGGTAACGTTTCTCTTTTTGCCAGGCGGTCAACAGCTCCTCGGGCAACGGCGGGCAAAGGTCGTAACGGATGAGTATTTTGAGCAGTTCGATTTTTCGCAGACGCCGCCGGAAATAGTGGCGGCGCAGTGCCCGGGCGCTCGTCCGATCCTGAACGGCAGGTTTTTCATTGTTTTTGTCGCGGGCAACTCCCTCCTGGAAAATGTCTACACCTTTGTCAATCAGCGTATATTCGTTCTCCGATTCATCGACAAGGGCCCATCCCAGTGAGTTGGTGCCAAGGTCCAAACCCAATACTTTTGCCATATGAAGAAAGTGTTTTCTGTAAAATTAAATAAAAAATTGCAGAAATTCATCTTTTTTTACTATATTTGTGGTGTAAGAATTCTACATCTTATCACAATAAGGCTATATGCCGAAGGTTTTCAACCTATTGTCTCCGCGTACTCCGTGGAGACTTTTTTATATTTCGTGAATAATTTAAAAACCCTCGGTTGCTATTGCGGAGTGTGCCGGCGCTGTGGCTTTTTGCCTTCGGGAGTTCATGGTGCCGAAAACAGAAGGTCGCATGTCGGACCGTCCGCCACTCGCCGTGCGACGCACCGACATGAAGCATCTCCAATTGCAGCGTTCATCAAGGGCATATCGTTGGAATATGCAGGAATACTTTATATCGAGACTCTGAAACCGGGAAAACACGCGAATAGAAATTCAGCGACGCCTTCTGTTTCCGGGCGCATTCGTGCACGAGGCTCTGCCGCGGGCGGACGATGACGAACCGGATAAAAAGCGCACCCCGAAATCCCTTTCCGGATTTTCGGGGTGCGCTTCATTCGGGCGGGCGGCTGTCCGGCGCGTTATCGGGCGGGATGTTCCGGGCGTTTGCTGAAAATGGCCTTGATCCGGTCCATGTCGAACTTGGCCGAACGGTCGTAGCAATAGATGCCGTTCTGTTCCTGTTCCACGTCCGTGAGCTGGGTGTAGCAATAGCCCCACACCTGTCCGGAGAGCGAGAGCAGCGCGTCTACCTGGCCTTCGAGCCGCGTGTAGAACTCTTCGAGCGTACGGGGCGCCTGTCCGTAACCCCACGATTCGGTCTGGGAATCCGTGGCCTGCTTCTCCTGGTCCTTCACCCATTTGATGCCGCCGAATTCATCGACCAGGTAGGGGCACGAGCCATCGTACTGCGGCCAGGCGTAGTTTGCGGTCGCCTTCACCTCGTTGAATCCGATGTTGCGCGTCTGGTCGCGGGTCGTCCGCAGGCGGGGATGGAAGAACGTGCCGTCGCTGAAGATTTTCTCTTTCAGTTTGGCCGGGTTCTGCTCGTAATTGTGGACGGCCCAGATGTCGGTCCTGACGACGGCGCCGCCGCTGACGGTGTTGACGGGGCGCGTCGGGTCGAGGCGCCCCGTCAGGTCGTAGACGTCGGAGGCGAAGCGCGGGAACTGCGTGTTGTCGGGCCACCACTCCTCGTTCATCGGCGTCCACGTCAGCAGCGAGGGGTGGTTCCGGTCGCGGACCACGCATTCGGCCCATTCGGAGAGGAAGTTGCGGGCCGTCTCCACGTCGTTGGCATCCATTCCCCAGCTGGGGCTTTCGCCCCAGGTGATGTAGCCGAGTCTGTCGGCCCAGTAATAGTAGCGTTCCTCGAAAACCTTCTGATGCAGGCGCGCGCCGTTGAACCCGGCGGCCAGTCCCAGCTCGATGTCGCGGCGCAGGGCGTCGTCCGACGGGGCGGTCCAGATACCGTCGGGGTAGAAACCCTGGTCGAGCACCAGCCGCTGGTAATAGGGTTCGTTGTTGAGGTAGATTTTGTTGCCTTCGATGTGGACCTTGCGCATCCCGACATAGGATTTCACGGCGTCGAGCACCTGGCCGTCGGGGGCGACCATCTCGTAGGTCAGGTCGTAGAGGAACGGGTCTTCGGGACTCCAAAGCCGGGCCTTTTTGACCGGGATGACGACGACGCTGCTGTTCGACGCCCGGACCTGCCGCGTGCCGACGACCTTGCCGCCGTCCCGAAGGGTCACCCGTAGCGTGTTCGGGCTTTCCCGGAAGAACTGCGGGGCGACGATCAGCTGCTGCTGGTCGATGTCGGTCGTCATTTGGACGCGTGCGAGGGCTTCGGGAGCCACGGCCTCCATCCACACCGTCTGCCAGATGCCTGTCGTGCGGGTGTAGTCGCAACTGTGCGAGGCGTATTGCAGCGACTGTTTGCCGGCAGTCTGTTTGCCGCTGCGCAGGTCGCTCGTGGCGAAGACGACCAGACTGTGGCTGCCGCCCGGCTTCACGAATGCGGTGATGTCGTAGGAGAACGACGTGCTGCCCCCGAAGTGGCGGCCGACGAAGCGGCCGTCGACATACACCTCGGAGGTGTAGTACACGGCTCCGAAGTTGAGCATCACGTTGCGTCCCGACCAGTCTGCCGGAATGTCGATCGTACGCTGGTACCAGATGCGGCCCATGAAGTCCGTGTGGCCGACGCCCGAGAGCTTGCTCTCCGGGGCGAACGGCACGATGATTTTGCCGTCGAATCCCTTCGAGCCGGCGTAGCCGCGTTCCAGGCCGCTTGCGCCGAAATCGAACGTGTAGGTCCATTCGCCGTTCAGGTTGATCCAGTCCGTCCGCTCGAACTGCGGGCGGGGATATTCCGGGCGGGGGATCTGCGAAAACAGACACGCGGCCTGAAGCAGGAAAAAGAGGGTGATTGCGGTTTTCTTCATGGTTGTTTTTGGTTGGTTTGCTTGTTTTCGGGGTGGTTATTCCGGTGCGATGTCGAACCGGCCGGGCGGCTCCGTGCGCTGCGCCCCGGCGAGCGGCGGCAGCATGCCGCAAGGGAGCAGCAGCAGGATGTGCGCATGTTTCATGGCTTCGTCTATGGGTTTGCTGTGCCGAAGTTACGAAACTTTTTCGGAATACGGAGCGGGTCAGAGGTTAATTTTGCAGGGGAACAGGCTGAAGACCCGAAAAAAATAGACTATATTCGTACGATCAAAACTGCCCGACTGATAGGAAAAAGAGACTCTTGCACTGTTGGGGACCCTGCACCTTCGTCGGAGCGCAGGTCCCGTGGCCGACGCTTTTCAACGGCCGGAACCTGAAAGGCTGGAAGACGGTCGGCGGGACGGAATCGTTTTTGTGTTATATTTACGGATAAAACGAATGCGGTTATGGAACGGGAGAACGTCTTTTATATCAAAAACATGGTTTGCAACCGCTGCATTCTGGTCGTCACCCGGCTGCTCGAAAAAGCGGGGTTCACGCCCCTCGATGTCGGACTGGGAACGGTCGTCGTGCAGGAGAAGCCCGGCCGGGAGCAGCGGGAGGCGTTCCGCAAACTGCTCGAAGCCTACGGGTTCGAACTGATCGACGACAGCCGGATGCGCCTCATCGAGCAGATCCGGACGGCCGTGATCGAATTGGTGCATTACAGCGAAGATGCCTCGAAAGTCAACCTGTCGGATTACCTGCGCGAACGCTGCCACCGTGATTACAGTGCGTTGAGCAAGCTCTTTTCGGAGGTCAACGGCATCAGCATCGAGAAATACTTCCTCGCCCAGCGGATCGAGCGGGTCAAGGAACTGCTGGCCTACGGCGACCTGACCGTCAGCGAGATCGCCGACAAACTCCGTTATTCGAGCGTGGCGCACCTCAGCGCCCAGTTCCGCGCCCAGACCGGGATGTCGCCCACTGAATTCCGCCGGCTGAAAGGACGCGGCCTGAAACCGCTGGATGAAGTGTAGGTATAAATCATATCCATAATTCTGTAACACCCGGAGCGTGTCGGGACCTTACCTTTGTTCCCATGGAAAAGAGTAAGATCATCACGAATACGTTCCCGGTCGCAGGCATGAGCTGCGCTTCGTGCGCAGTCCGGGTCGATAAGGCGCTCAACGGCCTGCCGGGCGTCGAGTCTGCGCATGTGAACTACGCTTCCGCTACGGCGCGGGTGGACTACCGTTCGGGGGAGTGCTCTCCCGGGACGCTGAAGCGGGCCGTGCAGGCGGCCGGTTACGACCTGCTGACCGACGCGGAAGGCCCGGCGGAGGACGAGGCGGCGCACGTTCGTGCGGCGCATTACCGGGCGCTCAAACGGCGGACTCTTTGGGCGGCGGGGCTTTGTCTTCCGATTGTGGCCGGAGGCATGCTGTTCATGGACGCTCCGGCCGTGAAATACGCCGTGTGGGCGCTCTCCACCCCGGTCGTTTTCGGACTGGGACGGGAGTTCTTCGTCAACGCCTGGAAACAGCTCCGCCACGGGGCGGCCAACATGGATACGCTGGTTGCCGTCAGTACCGGAATCGCCTATCTGTTCAGCCTTTTCAACCTGTTTTTCCCGGAATTCTGGCTGTCGAGGGGCATCGAGCCGCACGTCTATTTCGAGTCGGCGGCCGTCATCGTCGCCTTCATCCTGCTGGGGCGGCTGCTTGAGGAGCGGGCGAAACGCGGCACGACGACGGCCATCGCGAAACTGATGGGCCTGCAACCGAAAACCGTCACGGTGATCACCCCTTCGGGCGAACGCTCCGTGCCCGTTGCGGAGCTTCGCGCCGGGGATCTGGTCGCCGTGCATCCCGGCGAACGCATCGCCGTGGACGGCACGGTGGCCGAAGGCGCGTCGTATGTCGACGAGAGCATGCTCAGCGGGGAACCGCTCCCCGTCTGCAAACAGGAGGGTGCGGCGGTGTTCGCCGGAACGATGAATGGCAACGGTGCGTTCCGTTTCCGGGCCGACAGGGTGGGGCAGGACACGGTGCTGGCCCGGATCATCCGCATGGTGCGGGATGCGCAGGGCAGCAAGGCCCCCGTGCAGCGGACCGTCGACCGGATCGCCGGCGTTTTCGTTCCCGCCATCATCGTCCTCGCCGTGCTGACCTTCGCGGCGTGGATGCTCTTCGCGCCGGAGGAGGGCTTCACCCGCGGGCTGCTGGCGCTGGTGACCGTGCTGATTATCGCGTGCCCCTGTGCGCTGGGTCTGGCGACGCCCACGGCCCTCATGGTCGGGATCGGCAAGGGCGCCGGACAGGGCATCCTCGTCAAGGACGCTGCGAGCCTGGAGGTGGCCCGGAAGGTCGACACCGTGGTGCTGGACAAGACCGGAACGCTCACCGAAGGCCGTCCGTCGGTCGTGGACGCTGCGTGGGCCGAAGGGCCGGAGACGGCGCGGCGGATTCTGTTCAGCCTCGAAAAACGCTCGGGGCATCCGCTTTCGCAGGCCGTCGTCGAATCGCTCGGCGGGGAGCGGGACGTTCCCGTGACCGGGTTCGAAAGCATTCCCGGACAGGGTGTCCGGGGCGTCGCGGAGGGGCGGACCTGGTATGCCGGGAACGACGCGCTGCTGTCCCGCCACGGCATCGTGCCCGACGCCCGCCTGCAACGGCTGGCCGAAGGGTGGATGCAGGAGGCGAAGACCGTGGTTTGGTTCGCCGACGAGGAGCGGACGCGCGCCGTGCTCGCCCTTGCCGATGCGCTGAAACCCTCGTCGGCCGGGGCCGTCGCCCGGCTGCACGCGCTGGGAATCACGGTCTGGATGCTGACGGGCGACAACGCCGGTTCGGCGCGCGAAACGGCCCGGAAAGCCGGGATCACCCGTTTCCGGGCGGGCGTCCTGCCGCACGAAAAGGCCGGATTCGTCCGGCAGTTGCAGTCCGAAGGCCGGACGGTGGCCATGGCCGGCGACGGGATCAACGACAGCGCGGCTCTCGCGCAGGCCGATTTGAGCGTCGCCATGGGGCGGGGGAGCGACATTGCGATGGATACCGCGATGGTGACGATCCTCTCGTCGGACCTCCGGAAAATCCCGGAGATGATCCGGCTGTCGCAGCTCACCGTGCGGACGATTCGCCAGAACCTCTTCTGGGCCTTCATTTACAACCTCGTCGCCATTCCCGTAGCGGCCGGGGCGCTCTATCCCCTCTGGGGGTTTCTGCTCGACCCGATGATCGGCGGGGCGGCCATGGCCTTGAGCAGCGTGAGCGTCGTGGCCAACAGCTTGCGGCTGAAACGCCGGCGGATCGGCGATGAGTGTGAACATGACGAACCGGTTGAAACCGAAGAAAAGATGAAAAAGGAATTTATCGTGGACGGCATGACGTGCAATCATTGCCGGATGCATGTGGAACATGCGCTGAACGCCCTCGACGGCGTGAAGGCGGTCGTGACGCTGGACCCTCCGGTGGCCGCCGTGGAGTACTCCGGGCCGGAAGTCGGCCTCGGGGAGTTGCAGAAGGCCGTTACGGAGCGGGCCGGGGAGTATACCCTGCGGGCGCGGTGACGGCGGACGCCCCTGCGCAGGCGGGGCGTTTTTTTCGTGCCGCGCCGCATCTTTCCGGCGAATGTCCGGCGGAAAATGCGTTTTAGCATTAACTTTGCTGTCGGATCGTGTAAAGTATGCTGATGGAGACTCTTTCCCGTTGGATCGGCGGCGTGAACGACGTGCTGTGGACCTATGTGCTGGTCGCGGCGCTCTTGGGGTGTGCCGTGTGGTTCACCCTGCGCACGCGGGGCGTGCAGTTCCGCCTGCTGGGCGAGATGATGCGCGTGCTGGGCGAGTCGGCCGGAAGCGGCCCGAAGGGCGAGCGGCACGTCTCGTCGTTCCAGGCTTTCGCCGTGTCGCTGGCCAGCCGCGTCGGCACGGGGAATCTCGCGGGCGTCGCCACGGCCATCGTCGTCGGGGGACCCGGCGCGGTCTTCTGGATGTGGGTCATCGCCCTTGTGGGCGCCGCGAGCGCTTTCGTCGAGTCGACCCTCGCACAGCTTTACAAACGCCGCGGCAGGGACTCTTTCATCGGCGGTCCGGCCTACTACATGGAACGCGGCCTCGGGCGGAGGTGGATGGGCGTGCTGTTCGCCGTGCTGATCTCCGTGACCTTCGGATTCGCCTTCAACTCGGTGCAGAGCAACACGATCTGCGCCGCGTGGGAGGGAGCTTTCGGCGCCGATCATGTGTGGGCGGGCGTCGTGCTCACGGCGCTGACGCTGCTCATCATCTTCGGAGGCATACGGCGCATTGCGCGTGTCAGCGGCGTGATCGTCCCGATTATGGCGCTGGGGTACATCGTGCTGGCGCTGGGCGTCGTGCTGTTCAACCTCGGGCGGCTGCCCGAAGTGCTGGAACTGATCGTCGCCGACGCTTTCGGCTGGGAGCAGACGCTGGGCGGCGCGGTCGGCGCGGCGTTGATGCAGGGCATCAAGCGGGGACTTTTCAGCAACGAGGCCGGTATGGGTTCGGCCCCGAACGTCGCCGCCACGGCCCACGTTTCGCACCCCGTGAAGCAGGGACTTATCCAGACCCTCGGGGTCTTCACCGATACGCTCGTCATCTGCACCTGCACGGCCTTCATCATCCTGTTCGGGGGCGTTCCCGACGCTTCGCTCAACGGCATTCAGCTGACGCAGGCGGCTCTGGAGAGCGAGATCGGTCCTGCGGGCGGGGGGGTCGTCGCCGTGGCGATCTTCCTGTTCGCCTTTTCGTCGATCATCGGCAATTATTACTACGGCGAAGCCAACATCCGCTTCATCACTCCGCGGCCGTGGGCGCTGACGCTCTACCGGCTGCTGGTCGGCGCGATGGTGCTCTTCGGATCCGTGGCGACGCTCGATCTGGCATGGAGCCTGGCCGATGTGACGATGGCGCTGATGACGCTGTGCAATCTGGCGGCGATCGTGCTGCTGGGCCGTCAGGCCTTCCTGCTGCTGGCCGACTACACGGCCCAGAAGCGGCAGGGCATCAAAAATCCGGTCTTCACGAAAGACCGGATTCCCGAATTGAAAGACAAGGCCGAGTGCTGGTAGCGCATTACTCCACCAGCCGGCGCGTCACGCTCCACCGCTGCATCAGCCGCACCACCGCCCAGCTCACGGCGAAGGCCCCGCAGGCGATCAGCGCGATGCGCGCCAGCGCGGGAAGTCCCGGAATCCGCTGCACGAGGTCGTAGCCGGCCTGAACGAAGATGAAGTGGCAGAGGTAGATGCCGAACGTCGCGCCCGCCAGCCGCGAGAGCCATGCGCGGGGCCGTGCGGCGGCCTTCTGCACGAGGATGAAGACCGGGGCGGTCATCATAAAGACGTTGATGCCGGCGAAATACCAGACGATTTCGAGGTAGGCGTAGTTGCCCGGGAAATGTTTCTGCATCACCACGTAGCCCAGCCCCGTGGCGAGGTATCCGGCGAGGAAGGTCGGGATGCAGATGCCCAATGTCCTGCGCCAGTTCCATGCGGGCGGGAATTTCACGAGGTAGAAGGCCAGCACGAGGTAACCGGCGAAGCCCGAGACGTAGTGGAACGTGCCGAACTCGTTCCAGTCGCAGACGCCGTAAAGCCCCGTGTTGCCGTAATTGCCCGTGTAGCCGAGCGCCGGGGCGAGCATCTTCACGTAGGGCAGCAGCAGCGTCACGCCCCAGATCGCGAGGACGCTCTGCAACTCGCGCCGCGAGGCCCGCTCGAGCCACGGGCTGATCAGCGGCATGATCAGATAAAGTCCTATCAGCATATAGAGATACCAGAGCGGCGTGGTGTCGTAGCAGAAGTTGAAGACGAAGGTCCACATTTTGTGCAGTGTCGCTTCGCCGGTGAACAGCGCGGGGTCGATCGACGGGCTGGAGGTCCCGACGTAGCGCATATACAGGTAGTAGAGCACGGGTAGCGTCAGCGACCAGAAGACCAGCGCCAGGAGGACGCGGCCGATCCGCTTGCGGTAGAAAGCCCCCGTTCCGGTCCGCACGGGCAGCAGCAGCACGCCCGACATCATCACGAACAGCGGCACGCAGGCCCGGACGAAACTGCCTGCCAACGCTCCTTGCAGGAAGGTGGCGCGGTCGCTGTCGAACACGGCGACGAAGGCGTCGCAGCTGTGGGAGAAGACCACCAGAAAGCAGGCGATCACGCGCAGGAGGTCCACCCAGCCGATGCGTTCGCGGGCCGGGACGTTCAGGTCGGGAAGTCGGTTCTTCATTGTCGCAGAAATGGATTTCCGGCGAAGGTACGAAAAAAATCCGGGACCGCCGTGCGTTTTCGCCGCGGCGTCCCGGATTTTTCGTTGTCCGCACTCCCTCCGGCGGACGTCCCCTTCGGGTCAGTTGACCACCACCGTCGGGAAGTATTCGCGCAGCAGGGCCGCGGCGCGGTCGAGCTGTTCGGGGGTGTTCTCCCGCACGTCGCGGAGTTTGTACTCCAGCCCCATCGCCTCGTACTTATGCACTCCGAGGGTGTGGTAGGGGAGCAGTTCGACCCGCTCGACCGACTTGTAGCCGCCGAGGCGTTCGCCCAGCGCACGGATGTCGGCTTCGGCGTCGCTGATGCCCGGAACCAGCACGTAGCGCAGCCAGAAGGGTTTTCCGTGGGCTTCGAGCCAGGCGGCCGTGCGGAGCGTCTGCGCGTTTTCGCGTCCGGTGAGGGCGCGGTGGCGTTCGGAATCGGCCTGCTTCACGTCCAGCAGCACCAGGTCGACCAGCCCCAGCAGCTCTTCGACGGCCGGGTTCCACACCCCGCCGTTCGAGTCGATGCAGACGTGGATGCCGGCCTCCTTCAACGACTTTACGAGCGGAACGAGTTCCGCAGCCTGGAAGGTGGGTTCCCCGCCCGAGAAGGTCACGCCGCCGCGCCGCCCGAAGAAGGGCTTCTGGTCGACGGCCATGCGCAGGATCTCCGCAGGGTCGGTCAATGTGCCCGCTCCGGCCTCGATCGTGTCGGGGTTGGCGCAGTAGAGACAGCGGAAATTGCAGCCTTGGAGGAAAACGACGAGCCGGAGTCCCGGCCCGTCGAATGTTCCCATGGATTCGTAAGAATGTACACGAAGCATGATTGTTCCTTGTTTTTGAATAAGGGGGTTCGGGCGCAAACCGGGTTCCGGTATGCAAATCCTGCGCCCGCCCCTAAAAGCGGCTTTTCAAGCCGTTACATCCTTTCGTGGAAGCTGCGGCTGATGACTTCGAGCTGGTGTTCGCGGCTCAACTTGGTGAAGTTCACGGCGTAGCCCGAGACGCGGATCGTCAGCTGCGGATATTTCTCGGGGTGCTCCATGGCGTCTTCGAGCATCTCGCGGTTCAGCACGTTGACGTTCAGGTGGTGTGCGCCCTTGGTGAAATAGCCGTCGAGCATCGTCACGAGGTTCTCGATACGCTCTCCGGCCGTCGGGCCGAGCGATTTGGGCACGATCGAGAAGGTGTTCGAAATACCGTCCTGCGAGTCGCGGTAACGCATCTTGGCCACCGAGGCGAGCGAAGCGATGGCGCCGCTCTTGTCGCGGCCGTGCATCGGGTTGGCTCCCGGGGCGAAGGCCACGCCCTTGAGGCGTCCGTCGGGCGTTGCGCCGGTCTTCTTGCCGTACATCACGTTCGAGGTGATCGTCAGCAGCGACAGCGTCGGGCGGGCGTTCTTGTAGACGGGCAGCTTCTTCAGTTCCTCGCTGAAGTAGTAGACGAGGTCCACGCCCAGGTGGTCGACACGGTCGTCGTTGTTGCCGTAGCAGGGGAATTCACCCTCGATGTCGAAGGCTTCGGTGAGACCCTCGGCGTTGCGGCGGGGCGTCACGCGGGCGTATTTGATGGCCGAGAGCGAGTCGAGGGCGATCGAGAGACCGGCCACGCCGTAGGCGAGATTGATGCGGGGATCGGTGTCGACGAATGCCATCTGGGCCTTCTCGTAGTAGTACTTGTCGTGCATGTAGTGGATGATGTTCATGGCCTCGTTGTAGACGCGGGCGATCTCCTTGAGCACCATCTTGTAGTTGCGCATCACCTCCTCGAAGCGCAGCGGACCCTCCGACAGGGCCGGAATGCCCTTGACCATCAGCGTGCCGGTGTTCTCGCAGCGACCTTCGTTAATGGCCAGCAGCAGGGCCTTGGCCAGGTTGGTGCGGGCGCCGAAGAACTGGATCTGGCGGCCGATGTCCTGGTACGATACGCAGCAGGCGATGCCGTAGTCGTCCGAATGGCGCACTTCGCGCATCAGCTCGTCGTTCTCGTACTGGATCGAGCTGGTGTCGGCCGAAACCTTGGCGCAGAAGTCCTTGAATCCCTGCGGCAGCTCGGGGCTCCAGAGAATCGTGAGGTTCGGTTCGGGCGAAGGACCGAGGTTGTAGAGCGTTTGCAGGAAGCGGAACGAGGTCTTCGTCACCTTCGTGCGGCCGTCGTTGAAGCGTCCGCCGATGGCCTCGGTCACCCACGTCGGGTCGCCGGCGAAGATGTCGTTGTAGGACTGCATGCGCAGGTGGCGCACCATGCGCAGCTTGATGACGAACTGGTCGATCAGCTCCTGGGCGAACGACTCGTCGATCGTCCCGTGCGCGAGGTCGTATTCGATGAAGATGTCGAGGAACGACGATACGTTGCCCAGCGACATGGCGGCTCCGTCCTGCTCCTTGACGGCGGCCAGGTAGGCCATGTAGACCCACTGCACGGCCTCCTGCGCCGAATGCGCCGGGCGGCTGAGGTCCAGTCCGTAGTATTCGCCCATCGTGCGGATGTCCTTCAGGGCCTTGATCTGCTCGGCGACCTCTTCGCGCAGGCGGATGCGGGCGTCGGTCATCGGGCCGGTGAGGTTGCGGAGGTCCTCCTGCTTGGCCTCGATCAGGCGGTCGGTTCCGTAGAGGGCCAGACGGCGGTAGTCGCCGATGATGCGGCCGCGGGCGTAGTTGTCGGGAAGACCCGTCAGGAAGCCCAGCGAGCGGAACGAGCGGATCTCCTCGGTGTAGACGTCGAACACGCCGTCGTTGTGCGTCTTGCGGTAGTGGGTGAAGATGTCCTTCACCTTCTCGTCGACCTCCACGCCGTTCTCCTTGCAGGCGCGCGATACGACATTGATGCCGCCGAAAGGTTTGATGGCGCGCTTGAGCAGTTCGTCGGTTTGAAGGCCCACGATCAGCTCGTTTTCGCGGTCGATGTAGCCGGCCTTGTGCGAGGTGACGGTCGAAACGGTCTTGTTGTCCAGCGCGCGGACGCCGTTATGCTGACGCTCCTCTTCGAGGGCCTTGAGGCAGAGGTTCCAGATGTGCTTCGTTCGCTCGGTAGGTCCTGCGAGGAACGAGGCGTCGCCCAGGTAGGGGGTGATGTTTGTCTGTACGAAGCTCGTCACGTTGATCTCTTTGCTCCAAAGCCCGTCGATAAAGGTTTTGTTCAGTTCCATAGATGATATTGTTCGTTTTGAGATGATAATTGTCCTATTTCGGTCGGCAAAGATACGTTATTTTTTTCACACCGGCCAAAGAGCGGTTACAAATTTTTATAAAAATTTAAAAAATACCTACGATCAGGTATTGACGGCGCCTTCCGGGACATGCAATAGTTACAGGAAGGCGTTGCGGCGTTTGTGGCCCTGCTTTTGCAGGGGCGGGAGTGTATAAATACGAAAAACGATGAAAAGATTCTGGATTGCCCTGCTGGGTGCGGGGCTTTTTGCGACGGCGGCGTTCGCCGGCGGTGACGAAGTTCCGGTCAGGATGCACGAACTGCCCGATGCGGCGAAGACGTTGGTGAAAAAGTATTTTCACGACATCGAGGTGGTTTCCGCCACGATGGAGAAGGGCGTGGCCCCGAGCTATGAGGTGAAGTTGGCCGACGGTACGGAGATCGACTTCGACGCCCGCGGCGAGTGGACCGATGTCGAGCGGCCGGGGGGTGTCGTGCCGGACGGGCTGATTCCGCAGCCGATCCTGAAATTCGTGGCTGCGAACTATCCGGGGCGGCACGTCCGGGGTGTCGAACGCGACGGCCGCAACCATGAGGTCTCCCTCGACAACGGACTGGAACTGAAATTCAACCGCCGTTTCCGGCTGGTGGAGACCGATCACTGACGGCCGACGATTGGTGCGGCGGATTACGGCCCGGGGGTTTGAGTTGCGCATCCGGCCCCCGGGTCCCGCCGCTTTGTAAGGTGAAAGGTGTAAGATGAAAGGTGAATTTTTCATTTACAACCTTTCACCTTCGGCTCTGATAAAAAGCGTATCTTTGCAGCGTAAATCCCGATAACGATGGAAGAACTCTCGCTTACGACCCCCGCCCTGCTGTTTTCGGCCGTGTCGCTGATTCTGCTGGCCTACACCAACCGGTTTCTGTCCTATGCGCAATTGGTGCGCACGCTCAAGGAGCAGCATTTGCAGCACCCCTCGAAGGTGACGCGCGCGCAGATCGACAACCTCCGCCGGCGGCTCCACCTCACGCGCACGATGCAGTTGCTGGGCGTCACGAGCCTGTTCCTGTGCGTGGTGACGATGTTTCTGATCTACGTGGGGCTGATGCTGCTTTCGGCTTATGTCTTCGGTGCGGCGTTGCTGCTGCTGGTCGGTTCGCTGGGCGTTTCGATCTGGGAGATTCAGATCTCGGTCCGGGCGCTGGAGATTCACCTCAAGGATATGGAGAACCCGCTTGACAAGCGGGATTCGGAATAATTGTCCGGTCGTGTTCAAGCCGCCCTTTTTTAAGGGTGATTTAGCGAAGCGGCATCTTTTGACAAAAACGAAGATGCCGCGACGTCGCGTCACTGCATCTCCCACTAACCTACTTATGTAACCTAAAACCAACTTGTGAATCCGGTTCTCCGGTTTTCACAGTGCAAAGATACGGGTCCGTCGTTTCGCTGAAATGACGGACCCGTTGCATTTTCGTTACACGGCGCTTTTTGAAGCTCTCCTTTTCAAAGGAGGGTTTGGGTGGATTGTCTGCACGATGGCGTATCGGCATTATTTTTTGGCCTCCAGAAAATATTGCTGCGATTTGAGCAGGTTGCGCGACTGGAGCATCATCGTCTTCGTCTCGTTGAGGATCGTGAGGTAGAGCACCCCGGCGCGGGTGCTGCCCGACGGGACGTCGTTGATGCGCCGCAGCTGGCTCTTGATCGCCTCGACGATCGTGTCGAAGAGCTTGTCGCGCATTTCGAGCACCAGATCGAGGTCCGAGAAATCCTTCGTCGCCAGCATGTCGTTGATCTTGTCGAAAATCGCCTCCACCTGGTCGTTCACGCGCATCAGGTCGACGATCTGCTCCTTCGACATGCCCTCGTGGTTGTTGTCGATGTGTTCGAATGCCGGGCGCGTGATGTGGATCAGGGCCTTGGTCACCTCCGAGAGGTAGTCCGTGACCTGCACGTAGAAGTGCCCCGTGTCGATGTCGCACCGTTGCAGGCGGCGCAGCGTCGGCATGACGTTGTATTTGCGGATGCGGGCCTCCTCGAAAAGGCGGTTCGAGTCGCGAACCATCTCCTTGAGCACCTTGCGGTTCTCCTTGAAGACGGCTACCAGCGTGCGGTTGTAGATGCGCGTGACCTCCTGCATCGTCGTGCAGACCTCGCCGATGCAGGCGCACAGCACCTCGTCGGGGGTCTCGGCCGTTTCGAGCGGCAGCAGGGCCTTTTCGGCCTCCTCTTTCAGTCCGGGCGTCTTGAGGTGGCTGCGGACGAGCAGCCAGGCGCAGAGCGCCGTGAGGGCTGCCACGGCGATCCAGCCGCCCCACAGCAGCAGGGCCGTCACGGCCAGCGCGATGAGGAATCCTCCGAGCGCCGTGATGAACCACCCCGAGATGACGGCCATCACGCCCGTGATGCGGTAGACGGCGCTTTCGCGGCCCCACGAGCGGTCGGCGAGCGACGATCCCATGGCCACCATGAAGACCACGTAGGTCGTCGACAGCGGCAGTTTGTAGGAGGTGGCGATGGCGATCAGGATCGACGCGGCGGTGAGGTTGACCACGGCGCGGACCATGTCGTAGGGGGCCGACGAACGCTCCTCGGCAGGGAGCGGCTCGAAACGCCGGTCGATGGCCTTCTGAACCCGCGCCGGAATCAGCCCGGTCCACATCGTGTTCATCACCAGCGTCGCGCGCACCAGACTGCGCGAAATGAGGGTCGAGCCGAAGCGTTCGTCGCCCTCGTGCTGCGAGGCGAGCGACAGTTCGGTCTCGGTGACGTGCTGCGACTTTTTCGAGAAGAACAGCGTCAGCACCATGATCAGTCCCGAGACGCCCAGCAGCAGGAAGTTGGCCCGGGCGGGAGCTTCGAGCGCCCCCATCATCATCGTTTCGCTGCCCGTCTCGCCGGCGATGCGCCAGGCGTCGTAGCCGGCCAGCGGCACGCCGATGAAGTTCACCAGGTCGTTGCCCGCGAAGGCAAGGGCCAGCGAGAAGGTTCCCGACAGGATCGTGATGCGCATGATGTTGAGCCGCATGCGCTGGAAAATGTAGAGGAGGAGCGACGCCGCGGCCCAGAAGGCGAGGAGCGTCACGAGGACGTGGTCGCCGACGTAGGCCGAAACGGAGGTCGGGATCAGTCCCGAGCTTTTCAACCCCTTGAACAGCGCGAAATAGAGGATTCCGGCCAGCGAGATGCCGCACCAGACGGCTCCCCAGCGGCGGAAGACGGCGGCGTAGCGGAACGAGAAGATGAGGCGCGAAATGTACATGAAAAGCGTTCCGGCCACGAAGGCCAGCGCCACCGACAACAGGATCGCCGCGATGATGACCATGGCTTTGCCCGTGTTGATGAACTGCGAGAGGTCCTGCAAGGAGGTCCCCGGGTCGCCGGCGATGCGGAACAGGGCGGCGGCGACGGCGGCGCCCAGCAGACCGAAGACCATCGACACGGTGGTCGAGGTGGGCAGTCCCAGCGTGTTGTAGAGGTCCAGCAGCAGCACGTTGCCCAGCATCATGCCCAGAAACAGCATCATAATCTCCTGAAAGGAGAACTGTCCGGGGTAGAAGACGCCGCTGCGGGCGACCTCCATCATGCCGCTCGAGGTGAGCGTGCCGACCAGAATGCCGGCGGCTGCGACCCAGAGGATCACGCGGCGCGGTGCGACTTTCGAGCCGAGGGCCGAGTTGAGGAAGTTGACGGCGTCGTTGGCGACGCCCACGACGATGCCCATCACGGCCAGCAGGGCCAGGATGACGACGATTGCGGTGAATAGCGGGGACATGGATTATCCGTTTTCGTAATTGTTATGGTTCTTTACCGTTGCAAAGGTCCGAAACCGATGTTACAAAGGCGTTACAGGGGCGTTGCGGGGGAGTGAAAAAATATCGGGGAGCGGTAAAAAACCGATCCGGCCGCCTGTCCGGCCGCATGCGACAACTGCAAGCGACAGGTGAGCGCAATCGCTTGCGAATTGCCGGGCCGCCACAGCAGTCAAGGCGTGTGTTTTTGCGCCTTAACTCCCCGCCGAGGCGGGGAGTCAGGGGTGGCTCCGATTCGTAATCGCAGCCGAAGGCTGCGAATGCGGCCGGGCGGGTTGTCGTGTAGTTGGAATTTGTTAACTGTGTTTCTTCAATGTGAAGACGAACTCCAGCCCGCCGCGTTCGCGTTCGCGGGCCGTGATCGTGCCGCCGTGGATCGCAACGGCGTTTTTGACGATCGCCAGCCCCAGTCCCGTGCCGCCCTGTTTGCGCGATCGGCCCTTGTCGATGCGGTAGAAGCGTTCGAAGATGTGCGGCAGGTGCTCCTCGCCGATGCCGATGCCGTTGTCGGCGAACGAGACCGTGCACTCTTCGGGGGTGTCGGAAAGCAGCCGGATGAAGATGTCGCGTCCGCCGGAATAGGCTGCGGCGTTGTCCGCGAGGTTGCGGAATATTGATGCCAGCAGCGACGGGCTGCCGACGATCTCGACCTGCTGCGGGAAGTCGATGTTCACCCGCAGCCGCTGGTCGGCGGGTTTCAGTTCCATGTCGGCCGTGACCTCGGCGATCAGGTCGTTCAGCACGACGCGCTCCTTCTGGATCAGCTGGCTCGCCTCGTCCATGCGCGTGATGGTCGAGATGTCGGCCAGCAGACGCCGCAGACGCTCGGTCTGTGCGGCGCTTTTTTCCAGGAAGTCCGTGCGTCTTTGCGCGTCGAGCGACGGGTTGGCCAGCAGTGTTTCCAGATAGCCCTGAATCGCCGCCACGGGGGTCTTCAGCTCGTGGTTGATGTTGTTGGTGAGCTGTTTCTTGATGCGTATTTTCTCCTGTTCCTCGTGCAGCGCGAGGGCGTGCTCGCGGTCGCGGTCGGCAGTGGTTTTTTGCAGACGGGCGTAGAGGCGGATGATGTGGCTCGATATTTCGCCCAGTTCGTCGTGGGGAAATGCCGGGAGGTCGTCGATCCGCTCGCCCCGCTCGGCCCGTTCGGCGAATTCGTTCAGCCGGGTGATGTTCTGGCCCAGGCGGCGCGTGGCGAAATAGCCCGCCACGCTCATCAGCAGCGTCACGCCCAGCATGAACCAGAGGAATTCGCGGTCGGCGGCCAGGATTTCACCCAGCGGCACGGAGTAGGGTACGGCCGAGCGGACGATGTAGCGGTCGCCCCGCATGGCCGAGTAGAAATAGTTGCGGTCGGTGCTTTCGGAGTGGCGGCGGATGGTGTACCCCGTCCCGCGGGCCAGCGCCTCGGCGACCTCGGGGCGGTCAAGGTGGTTCGCGCCGGGCAGCGTGTCGAGCGAATTGTCGAAAACGACGTGTCCCGCCGGGTCGATCAGCGTCACGCGCACTCCTTCGCAGGGTGCGCCGGAGCGGGCGATGAAGGCGTCGGGGGGCGCGCCCGCATTCACGGCGTCGAGCATCCGCAGGTTGAAAAGCTGCAACTGCGCGTCGAGCCGCTCGGCCTTGAAGTGCTTTTCGCGCCCGTACTGGAAGAGGATAAAACACCCCACCAGCGTCCACGAAAAGACGAGCAGCAGCAGGAACAGCCGCCGGTGGTAGGAAAGTTTATGCTTCAAAGCCGTAGCCATAGCCCAGGCGCGTTACGATGTGTTCTCCGTAAGGTCCGACTTTACGGCGCAGGCGTGTGATGTTCACGTCGACCGTGCGGTCGAGGACGATCACCTCGTCGCTCCAGATGCGGCGCAGGATCTCCTCGCGTGAAAAGATCACGCCCCGGTTCGAGAGCAGCAGAGCCAGGATTTCGAACTCTTTCTTGGTGAGTTGCAGCTCCTTGCCGTCGAGCGTGCAGACTTTGCGCCGGAGGTCGATCTCCAGACCTTCGAAGCGGATGCTTTCGGATTCGGCGCGTGCGGCGGACGTGCGGCGCAGTACGCTGCGCACGCGGGCCAGCACTTCGCGGACCGAAAAGGGTTTGGTGATGTAGTCGTCGGCTCCGATGTTCAGCCCGGCCACCGTGTCGTCCTCGGAGTCCTTCGCGGTGCAGAAGATCACGGGGACCCGGGCCGTTTCGGGATCGGCTTTCAGGAGCTGCGCCATCCGAAAGCCGCTCATCTCGCCCATCATAACGTCCAGCAGGATCAGCGAATAGCGTTCGGGATGCATCCGGAGGGCCTGCTCGGCGCTGTATGCCACGTCGGCTTCGTAGCCTTCGACTTCGAGGTTGAATTGCAGGATTTCGCACAGCGACTCTTCATCGTCGACCACCAGGATTTTGTGTTTTGCCATAAATGCGGGTTTGAGTCCGCAGCAAATTTACGCATCATTCACCGATGTTGCATGCCCCCGGCATGACATTTAACCGAAATGTAATGTTGTCTCATGCGCTTTTGCGGTCAAGAAGCGCAGGGGGCCTTTGCCGGATGCCTGCAAAAACCCGAAAAGGCCCCCGGAGGCCGGGAGCCTTTCGTGTCGGGCGACGCGGGAGAGCCTATTTCCCCAGCACCTCCATCTGCTGGCGGATCGACTCCTCGTGGATGGCCTGCAGGACGGTGCGCATGAACTCGCGGTCCATGCCCATCTGCCCGGCCTGCCCGGCGCGGCGGGCCAGCAGCTCCTCGTAACGCTGCGTTTGCAGGACGGGCATGTTGTGCTCCTTTTTGTACTGTCCGATGTCGCGCGAGACGCGCATGCGGCGCGAGAGCAGCTCCAGCAGCTGGTCGTCGAGCTTGTCGATCTGCGAACGCAGTTCGGTGAGGCTCTCGGTGGTGATCGACTCGTCGCGGATCACCAGGTTGCGGATGATGTAGGCCAGCGCCTCGGGGGTCACCTGCTGGGCCTTGTCGCTCCAGGCGCAGTCGGGCGAGCAGTGGGCTTCGATGATCAGTCCGTCGAACCCGAGGTCCATGGCCTGCTGCGACAGCGGGGCGATCAGCTCGCGCTTGCCTCCGATGTGGCTCGGGTCGCAGAAGATCGGCAGGCGGGGAAGACGGCGGTGCAGCTCGATGGGAATGGCCCACATCGGGTGGTTGCGGTAGAGGCTCTTGTCGATCGACGTGAACCCGCGGTGGATGGCTCCGATGCGGCGGATGCCGGCGTTGTAGATGCGCTCGATGGCGCCGATCCACAGCTCGAGGTCGGGGCTGACGGGGTTTTTCACCAGCACCGGGACGTCCGTTCCGCGCAGGGCGTCGGCGATCTCCTGCATGGCGAAGGGGTTGGCCGCCGTGCGTGCGCCGATCCACAGCAGGTCGACGCCGCCTTTCAGCGCCGTGGCGACGTGCTCGCGGGTGGCCACTTCGGTCGAGGTGTACATGCCCGTTTCGCGTTTCACGCGCTGGAGCCAGGCGATGCCCGCCTCTCCGACGCCTTCGAAGCCGCCGGGTTTGGTGCGGGGCTTCCAGAGTCCGGCGCGGCAGATGCGGATGCCTTCGGCTGCCAGCGAGCGGGCCGTGTCGAGGACCTGCTCTTCGGTTTCGGCGCTGCACGGGCCTGCGATTACCAGGGGGCGCCGGGGGTCGATTCCCGGGAGTGTGATGGGTTGAATGTCGTTCATGGTTGCGTTATTTTTGTTTGTTTTTTTAGTGTCTTTCCTTTTTCCGGCTGCTTGCGGTGCGCGGCGTTCCGGGGCGTCAGATCGCGGGGTTGGGGCATTCGGCGTATTCGCCGAGAATGCGGAAGTCGCTGGTGAGAGGCCGTGCGGCGTCGATGGCCTGCCGGTAACGCATCGGGTCGTCGAACGTCACGTCGACGTAGAAGCGGTATTCCCACTCGCGCCCGATGATGGGCAGCGACTGTATTTTGGTGAGGTTGATGTCGTAGAACGAGAGGACGGTGAGCACTTTGGAGAGGCTCCCCCGGGTGTGCGGAAGGGTGAAGAGCAGCGAGGCTTTGTCGGTGTGGGCGGGATCGGCGAATTCCGCGGCGCGGCGCTCGTCGGCGAGCAGGAGGAAGCGTGTGAAGTTGTGTTTGTTGGTCTCGATGCCCCGCCGGAGGATTTCGAGTCCGTAGAGACGGGCTGCGTCGGCGCCGCAGATGGCCGCCGTGCCTGCGAGGCGTCCCTCGGCGATTTCGCGCGCGCTGCCTGCGGTGTCGTCCCTTTCGACGATCTTCATGCCGGGGAGGGTTTTCAGGAAATCGCCGCACTGCATCAGGGCGATCGGGTGCGAGCGGACTTCGGCGATGTCGTCGGGCGTCTGCCCGGGGAGGGCCGCCAGGACGTGCGAGATGCGGAGTTTCTGTTCGCCGATGATCCGGGCGCGGCTCTGTTGCAGGAGCTCGTGGTTGGGCAGCAGGCTGCCGGCGATGGTGTTTTCGATGGCCGCGATGCCCAGCAGCGCCGGATCGGCGGCCATCCGGGCGAACAACTCGTCGAAACTCAAGCAGGGCAGCACCTCTATTTCCCGGTCTGCGAAATAGCCGCGCGCCGCCGTTTCGTGATAGCATCCTGCGATGCCCTGTATTGCGATTTGTTCCATAATGGTTTGAAAAAGAAAATCCCGCTCAACCGAGCGGGATTTTCGTGTCATATTAATCTATACTATCTGTATACAGTTAATTGCATGCGATCCCGCTTTTTCCCTTGCTATAAAAGAAAAAGTAATAAAAATAGTATGCAAAACCGTATGCTCTCATCATTCGATGGCTTTTATCGTTGGCAAATGTAGCGAAATAATCCGTAAAACCAAACGTCCGCCGTACTTTTTTTTGCGAAAAAATCAGCCCTTGCGGTGCCGGAACCGCTTGCGCAACTGCTTGCGGCGGCCGAACGCCAGCCGGAAGAAGGTCCCGCGCAGCAGCGTGTCGTCGACATCCCATCCGCGCGTTTCGGCGTAGCGGTCGAGGATGTAGAGGAATGCCACGGCGGGGCAGGACAACCTCCGGAGGTTGATCATACAGGCCCGGGAGGAGAGGGGCCGGTCGTCGAAATGCATGCGGTTGATGTCGATCAGCTGGAAGCGGTAGGCGCCCGCGGGGGTGCGCTCCCAGAGGATGTTGCCGTGGTTAAAGTCCCGGTGCTCGATGCCTTTCTCGTGGAGCTGCACGGTGAAGCGGGCGAAGGCCTCCAGCACGGGCAGGGTCCCCGCTGCGGGGAAGCGTGCGGTGGTCTGCGACAGCGGGGTGTAGTCGGAGCGCCGCGAGACGTAGTAGCTGTCGCAGAGCAGTCCGCGGCGGCGGTATTCGCTCCATGCGACGGGTTCGGGCGAATCGACGCCCAGCGCCCGGAGCCGCACGGCGTGTTCGTACGAGCGGCGGGCCTTGCTCCGGCGGAAGAAGGTGTAGATGACGGCCCGCAGCAGGTTCGGGCGCTTGAACCGTTTGACGACCAGCCGTTCTCCCTCCGCCTCGAAGGCTTTGATCGTGTTGCGTCCCGCGTGCAGGACCTCGCCTTCCCGGTCGAAGAGTTCGGGCAGGCGTTCCGCGAAGTCCCGCAGGTGTTCCGAGGCCGTATTGACGTGAATGTGCATTGCGGTGTTTTTTCTGTAGCAAAGGTACGCACCCGCGGCGTAAGGCGTTAGTCCTGTTTGATTGTTAAGTTGTTCTGAAACGGAAAAGAAAGGCGGATTTCATCGGGTGGCGTGCGGAGAACGCGCTCCTTTTCCCCGAAGGCCGGGTGCGGTTCCGGACGGGCATGAAACGAGCGGAACTTCTTCCGCTCGTTTTCAGGATTTATCTCATCCGGATGTGGAACGCTTTGAGGCGTGTCATCGTCTTCGTGGAGGTGCGGCCGAACGAGTCGGCGACTTCGATGCGGACGGTCGTCGCAGGTCCCGAGGCGCGGTAACGCCACATGTGGGGGTTGCAGGCCGTCTGGAACGGTCTGGTGCCGCGCATGTAGGTGATCTTGTGCAGCCGAAATCGTTGGGCGTGACCGGTCTCCGGGCGAAGCCCTCGGCCGCGGCGGCCGTCGCCAGCGACAGTGCGCAGTACCGGTTTTTCGGAAACGGGTTTCCGTGGGGTGCGTTATTTCGAAGAGGGGTCGAATACGAAGATGTTCTGGTAGTGTTTCGTATTGTCGGCGGTGATTCCGCGGGCCGTGTATCCCAGGTAGAGCTTGTCCTTGCAGACCTTGATGCCCTCGGCTTCGAGCGTCCCGAACACCGAAACGCCGATCTGGGTCAGTTTGTCCTTGTCCGACACGACGGCCACCTGCGTCCGCTCCTCGACGATGTTGCCCTCGAAGTCGAACACCGTGACGTAGGCGAACGAGCTGCCCGAGTAGAACGAGCCGAAGAGGTTGTAGTTCGACTGCCCCTCGGCGTAGTAGAGCCGGTTTTTGTGGACGTCGTAGCCCTGCCAGTCGTAGTAGGTGGCGCCGCTCGCGCCGTATCCCGTCTTGAGGAAGCGCGGCCGGGCGACGGGCGTCAGCGTCGTGAGGTCGTGGCAGCGCACCACCACGCTGACCGGGTTGGTCGAAGCGGGCCTGTCGGTCTGGAAGCCGTCGGTGCAGGTGATCGTTACGTTGGTCATCGGGGCCTTTTTCGCCTCGCTCAGCTTGTAGATGACGAAACACCGGTAGGACGAATTTTTGCTGTCGCCGTAGTTGATCGTCAGCAGGTCGTTCTCCGCGTCGATCGAGGGGTGCAGGTCGGTGTAGTCGCCGATGTAATAGTAGTCGTTGCACTCGTTGGTCTTGACGGTGGCTCCCTTCACGTATTTGACGCGCCCCACCAGCTTTTCGTTCCAGTACTGGCCTTTGGCGTTGCAGACGCCGTAGGCTCCGGCCCACAGGTAACGGTCGGCGCCGTCCTCTTCGAGGGCGGTGTTCGTCCCGTGGCCGAAGTAGGTGAGTTTCATGTAGTCCTTGTTTTCGGTCTGCACGTCCGGGGTCTTGTTGGGCTGCGCGCGGACCCAGTTCAGCTGCGCCTGGTTCGTGTTGGAGAGCTGCGTGTACCAGACCGAGCCGTCCGAGTCGAGGTTGAAGCCCTGCATCGCCGTGTTGTCCGGCAGGTAGGTGTTCCGGCTGAAGATGTTCGAGGCATCGAACCGGTCGATGCCCGTGGTCGACGATTTGTCGGGACCTTCGGGTTTGCCGGGACCGGGCGTTTCGCCGCCGTCTCCGTCGCCGCCGCAGGCGGTGCAGAGCGAGAGGCCCAGAATCGAAATAAGCGTGAATTTCAGCAGTTTCATAGCATGTCGTTTTAGTTGCGGTAAATTCGGTATTGCCGCCCGAGGCGGCAATACCGAATAAAACCTGTTGTTTCTAATTTGTGATTATCGGTCTTTCGTTACCTGGATGTCGTCGATCCACAGGCGGTAGTGCTTGGTTCCGTAAGGATGCGCCGCGATTACGATGCGGGTCTCCTTGGTGGCTCCGGAGATCTTGACCACATGCTCCGTGGGGTTTACGTAGTCGGTCGTGGGAATTTTGTTGCTGTCCACGTGCGTCGTGCACTGCACGGTCACCTGCTTGTCCGTGTTGGCCGTGGCGGCCCCTGTCGGTTCGGCCTTGGTCGGGCCTCCGTCGGTGATGGTTCCGGGACCTTCGACCTGGATGTAGTGCTGTTCGTGGTCCTGTCCCCACGAGTGGTACGGCTCGAAGTAGGGCGCCGTGTGGCACGTTACGGTGATGTCGGCCGTCCCTTCGCCGATTCCGGTCAGCTTGGGCGTCTTGATGTAGCCCGAAACGGATGCGGTCGAGAGCAGTGCGGCTCCGGTCTGGGTGCGTACCCAGAAGCCCTGCCAGCCGGGATAGTCGGCGTCGGCGTAGTTCGTGCCGTAGGTGTCGCCTTCCCACCATGCTTCCCACAGTTTGGCCGCTTTCACCGGACCGCGGTTGTCGGTCGCGCTCCCGACGTAGTTGAAGAACGAGTCGGTGGAGTTGACGGGGTTTACGATTTTTCCGGTGGCCGCCGGGCAGTTCGGGTCGTCGGGGTCGATGTTCGCACCGATCTGGGCGTTGGTGACTTCGACGCCGAATGCCTGGTAGATCGGACAGCCTCTGAACCAGAAATCGTCGAAATCCTTGTAGAGGATGACGTTCGGCGCCAGATTCTCCTCGGGAGTGGTGAACGAGAACCACGTCTTGTCGGAATCCTCCTTATTGGGACCCAGCTCGTGGGCGACGATCCAGAACCAGTAGGTCGTGCCGGGTTGCAGGTTGCCGAAGGCGAAACGGTTGTGCACGAAGAACATGCTGCTGGCGGTGAGCCAATCGGCCGTCTTCGAGGTGTAGTTGCGCAGGTTGTCGCCCTCCTCTTCCAGCGCGAGGCCGAAGCTGAACGAGCGGGGCGTGCCGTTGTTGAAGTTCGTGCCGGTGCCCTTCTCGTAGTCGCCCCAGTCGAGGACTGCCAGGCGGGGCAGCAGTTTGAACATCGTGACGGTTACTTCGCCGGCCAGTTTGGCGCGGCTCTCGGCGGTGAGGTCGTAGGGGGTCGCGACGGACGAGATCTCCACGTGCAGTTTGATCGTGATCGGGCCTTTTTTGGTCGGCGTTCCGCTCAAGGCGAGGGGAATCGCTCCGTCGCCCGCCTCCATTTCGTATCCCGAGAGCGATTCGATGGCGATGCCTTCGGCTCCCGCGCCTTCGAGCGTTGCCGTGACGTCGGCCTTATAGCCGGGCTTCGATTTCTGGTAGGGGATCGTCACCCGCTTGTCCACGAGCTCCTCGTAGAGGTCGAAACTGGGGGCGATCTCGGGCGAGCCGACGGTGAAGAATCCGTCCTCCTGCGTAACCCGGATGACCAGTTCTTTCAGTCCGTCGGAGAGCGTGACGCTGCCGGTACGCTCCGCGCCGTCGTTCTGCGCGACGGTGATGTTCACCGCCTGTTCTTTCGGCGCGCCGTTCCCCTCCCCGGGCGAACAGCTGATCCACGTGTCGTCGGGCGTGATTTTCCAGGACCCGTTGGTCAGGACGAGCAGCTCCTTCGTCGAATTGAGGTACGGGAACGAGAGCGCGTCGTGGCTCCGCTGCAGGAAGTGGGTTTCGTCGTCCTTGCAGGATGTGCCGAGGGCGACCGACGCCAGGCACAAAAACGAAATTATAGCGTGTATTTTCATAAAATCGGATTTTTGATCGTTTCGGGTAAGCGGGTTAGTCGTCCCAGCCGGGATTCTGCGGCCGCAGGTTGGGGTTGATGTCGAGCGCATTCTTCGGAACGGGGTAGAGGTACTTGTAGTCTGCCCATTCCCGGTCGAGAATGTAAACCAGGCAGTTGTCCTTGTTGACACTGTATGTCGTGACGTTGTCGCCCTCTTCGGCGGTCACCTCCACGTACGAAACCCCGGTCTGGTTGCTGCCCGATTTGGGATGGCTCTTCGAGTAGAAGCAGAGGTCGTTCTTTCCGTCGCCGTTCATGTCGAACGGCTTGCCCAGTTCGGGAATGTGGATGCCAGCGAATTCGACCGTCAGTTTGTGGCCCATGCGCCAGCGCATCAGGTCGTTGCGCCGGGTGTTCTCCATGTACAGTTCGATGCTCCGCTCGCGGCGGCATTCGAGTATCCACTTGTCGGTCACCCCGTCGTAGTAGCTGGCCAGATAGGGGTCGGCCGTGGCGGGCATCGCGCCGCTTACGCCCGAACGCTCGCGCAGCGGGCGGATCGTCTTGTTCCACACCGTCTGGTCCATCTCGCCCAGTTCGGCCTTGGCTTCGGCCTCGTTCAGCAGAATTTCGGCGTAGCGGAACACCGGGAGCGAGTTGGCGCTGGAGGTGTTGCTCTCGTTCGCATCGTCGTCGGTGTTCCACTTGATGATGCGGTAGTAGGTCAGCTGCGTGGTCAGGCCGGGGAAGACCTTTGCGAATTCGTTGGTCTCCTTGCCGCCGACCTTCTTGACGTAGTAGGGCGTGATGAAGGTCTGGCGCAGGCGGTAGTCGCGGCCGGCGAACTCGTCCTTGAACTGCGTCTTGTTGTATCCGTCCTTGTCCGTGAAGCGCGTCCCGTCGAGGTTCAGGTACATGTTGACGAACGCTTTGGGACCCGAGTTGCGTTGTCCGTAGCTGCCCGAGGCGTAGTACCACGAGGCGTCGTGAAACCGGTTGAGCGTGGCGTTGAACTCGTTGGCCAGGATCACTTCGGTGTACTGCGGCTCCTCGCTCTTGAAGACCTTGCTGTAATTGGTCGTCTCCTCGCCGGCCGTCGAGACCAGCGAATAGGGGCTGTCGCCCATCAGCTCCTCCGAGGCGGCGACGCACGCGCGGAGCCATTCCTCGCTGCCGTCCAGCCCGTGGTACTTCCGCCAGGTTCCCTCGTAGAGGCAGATGCGCGATTTCAGGGCCAGCGCCACATAGCGGTTGATGACGTTGGTGTTGACGTATTTGCTGGCCTTGGAGCACCAGGTGGCGGCGAAGTCGAGGTCTTCGAGGACCTTCTGCATGACGTAGTCGCGCGGGTCGCGGCCCTTGTAGAGCTGTTCGTCGTCGTCGGGGTCGATCGGCTCGTCGTACCAGGGCACGTCGCCGAAGGTCTTGACCTTGTCCCAGTAGAACCACGCGCGCCAGAAGCGGCCGACGCCCTCGTAATGCTTCATCGTCGCGTCGTCCACATAGGGGGCCGCGTCCTTCATGTGCTTGAGGTAATAGTTGACGTTGTAGAGCGGACGCCAGTTGCCCCGCGCCCAGTTGTTGGCCTGCTGGGCGCTGTAACCGCCCGTCTTGAGGAATCCTTCGGTCTGGGTCGTGACGCAGATGTCGCTGTACTGGTCGCCGCGCGTGAGCGTCGCGGCCGAGGGCAGGTGGCTTTCGAGAAAGCCGATCGCATAGGTTTCCAGCGCCGTTTCCGAATTGAAAAAGGTGTCGGTGGTCGTCGAATAGACGGGGTCTTCGTCGAAGAAGCTCTGGCACGAGGCCAGGAGGGACAATCCGGCGATTATCGCTATCTTGTTCAGTATGGGTTTCATGGGATTGCGTGTTAGAAGTTGATGTTCAGTCCGATGGTTACGCTTCGGGTCATCGGGTATCCGTAGCCCTGGCCGTCGGTGCCGGTCTTCGATGCGAAGTCGGCGTCGCCCGCCGTGATCATTTCGGGGTCGTAGTTCTTGGCGTACTTCTTCAGCGGCGACCAGAAGAACAGGTTTTCGCCCGAGACGTAGATGCGCAGTTTCTCGATGTGGGCCTTGCGGGTGATCTGCTGGGGCAGGGTGTAGCCCAGCGAGATGTTTTTCAGGCGGCAGTAGCGCGCTTTCTGCAGGTAGCGGTCGTTGGCGGCGCGCAGCGTGCCGCGTCCGCTGACGGCCAGCGAGCCGCGCAGTCGGGGCCAGTATGCGTTGGGGTTGTCCTCCGACCAGCGGTCGGCGTTCTGCCACGGCAGGCTGTATCCGTAGGGGCGGTCGTATTGTCCCCAGAAGAGTCCCGACTCGCCGGCGGGATACCAGTCGCGTTTGCCGACGCCCTGGAAGAAGACCGCGAAGTCGATGCCGTTCCAGTTTGCGCTGAAGTTGATGCCGTAGTGGTAGCGCGGCGAGGAGTTGCCGATCTTGCGCAGGTCGCCGTGGTCGTCGAGGCGGTTGCTGCCGTTGTCCACGACGCCGCTCTCGTCCAGGTCGGCGAATTTCAGGTCGCCGGCGTTCCACGACTTGTTGTCGCCGCTCCAGAAGGTCTTCTCCTGTGCCTTGAGACCCCACTCCTGCGCCTCCTCGTCGGTGGCGAAAAGCCCTACGACGTGGTAACCCCAGATTTCACCCAGCTCCATGCCTTCGTAGTAGGCGTTGGCGTAGAGCGTGGGCAGGGTGTTCGACTTGCTGGTGTATTTGGTGATGATCGACTTGCTGTCCCAGAGCGAGAGGCGCACGCTGTAGTTGAAGGGTTTGTTCGCCATACGGAAACTGTCGGTCCAGCCCAGCGAAACCTCGAAACCGCGGGTGCGCATGTCGGCGTTGTTGCCGTAGGGCGCCGAATAGCCCGTCACGGCCGGCAGCTCGGCTCCGGTGACGAACATGTCGGTCGTCTCCTTCTGGTAGATGTCGCCTACGAAGCTCAGGCGGTTGTTCAGCAGGTTGACGTCCAGTCCGAGGTTGATCGTCGAGGAGGTCTCCCACGTGAGGTTTGCCGGCAGCACGGACGAGGGCGCCGAGGTGTAGGTGCGCTGGCTGCCGTCGACGATCACGCCGGCCTTGTTGAAGCCCAACAGCTCCATGTACTTGTAGGGCGAGACGTTGCCGTTGCCGGCCTTGCCGATCGAGAAGCGCCATTTGATGTTGTTGATCCAGGAGATGTCCTTCATAAAGTTCTCCTCCGACATCCGCCAGCCCACGGAGGCCGACGGGAAGAAGCCCCAGCGTTCGTTGCTCGGGAATTTCGAGCTGCCGTCGTAGCGGCCGCTCAATTCCGCGAGGTATTTGCCCTTGTAGGCGTAGCTGGCGCGGTAGAAGATGCCGACGAACCCCCAGTCGTAGCTGTTGGCGTCCTCCAGGACGTAGTCGATGCCGTTCATCAGCGAGTAGTTGGGTTTGCCGTCGACGATGAATCCGTCGCGGCCCATGCGGGTGTTGCGCGCCCGCTTGTGTTCGATGTTCCATCCGGCCATGACGTTCAGCGAGTGGTCTTCGGGCAGCCGCGGGGTGAACGAGAGGTTGGCGTTGCCGCTGTGGTATTCGATCTGCGTCTCGGTGGTGCGCATCGAGCTGCTCGCCGGATAGGAGATCTGGATACCCGGACCGTTGGAGTAGGTGACCTGCGAGATCACGTCGTTCTGGCGCGAGTGGTTGAACAGGTAGGAGTAGTCGGCTTTGGCCACCAGCACGTCCTTGATCAGGTCGATGGTCACGACGGTCGTGTTCTTCATGTCGAACTTGAGGTTGTCGCGGTAGGAGTTGCCCTCGGCCATGTTGGCGTAACCCGTGTAGACGGCCGCCGCGGTCCACGTCCCGTCGGGGTTGGTGACGCGGGTGATCGGGAATCCCTGGTGTTCGAGGTTGCGGCGCACCAGCAGGTTCTGCGCATAGGTCGTCGGCTGGTGGTAGCTGCGGCGCACGAAGTCGGTGTTGTTCTCCACGGTCAGCCATTTGGTGATGTTGACCGTACCTTTGGCCCGGGCGTTCAGCTGGCGGAATTTCTCGTCGCCGACGCGGTAGATGCCGTCCTGCTCGTAATAGCGGGCCGAAGCGATGAAACTGGAGGTTTTGCCGCCGCCCGAAATCCGGATGTTGTGCTGGTGGGCCGTGGTCGATTTCTTGTAGAAGAGGTCGTACCAGTCGGTGTTGCGTCCGTAATACTGGTATTTGCCGCTGGCGTCGAGTTCCCATTCCAGATAGCTCCGGTCGGGGTCGTTCATGCGTTTTTTGTACTCGTCCTCCCAGCTCTGCGTCCAGGGGAAGAAGTTGTTGATGCCCGTCGGCAGATGGTGCGAGTAGCCCACGTAGGCGGTCATGTAGTTGTCGTACCAGGTCTGGCTGTCGGTCTCGTATTTCGGGCGTACGGTCTCGCTGATGATCGAAACGCTGCCGCTGTAATCGACCGAAATCTTATCCTTGCGGGCGCTTTTCGTCGTCACCAGCACCACGCCGAACGCACCCCGGGCGCCGTATACGGCCGTCGAGGAGGCGTCCTTGAGCACCGAGATGCTCTCCACGTCCTCGGGATTCATCGCCGTCAGGTCGCCCTCCACGCCGTCGATCAGGCAGAGCGCCGATCCGCCTGCGCCGATCGACTGCGTGTTCGCACGGATGTTGATCGACGCCGAACGGCTCGGCTTGCCGTCGGCCATCGTGATGTTCACGCCCGGAATCTGGCCCTGGATCGACCGGAGCAGATAGGCGTTGGGGCGGTTTTCGAGCACCTCGCCCGAAATGTTCTCCACGGCCCCGACGATGTTGCGCCGCCGCTGGGTTCCGTATCCCACGACGACGACCTCGTCCATCAGGTTCTGGTCCTCGGTCAGGACGACCTCCAGTTTGGTGCGGGTTCCGACCTTGACGCGCTGGCTCTTGTAGCCCAGATAGGAGACGGCCAGCATGTCGTCGGGTTTTGCCTGAAGCGTAAAGGCTCCCTGCGCATCGGTCGAAGTGCCCTGTGTGGTGCCTTCGATGAGGATGGTGACGCCTGTGAGCGGCTCACCCTGTTGGGATTTCACGGTTCCGGACACGGCCTTGCTTTGGGCGAGGACCTGTCCCGTCGCCAGCATCAGGAGGATGAAAATTCCCCCCCCCGAGATTTTCCGGCGGATTGCGGATCGGTAGTTAAAAAGATTCATATACGAGGTTCTTTGAAGTGTTTGGGTCAGAGTTCGGTGTGTTTCGGGGCGCGGGTCGTCGTCCGGACGATGCAGTCGCGCAGCCGGGTCAGCTGTTCGGGCGTGGCGGTCAGCCATCTGTGCCGTCCGTCGGGACCGGGGGTGAAATTCGTGAATCCTTTGTCGTCGACGGCGACGGTTCCCGGCTCGCTTTCGGTGAAGTATTCGGGATGGAGCAGGTAAACCACCGACAGCAGGTCCCACGACGCGCGGTCATAGGGCATCTTGTGGTAATTCTTGTAGCCCTCGACGACGGGATGGAGTTTCGCCCAGCCGAAATCGTTCTCGATGGCCGCACCGGGATACATGACCTGCTTTCCCAGCTCGAAGGGGTTCTGCACGATCGGCGTGTCCCATTCGGCGAAGAGTTTCCGCATGGCGGGGATGTCGTTGACGACGTTGAACTCCGCGCGCTGCTTCTCGCCGTAGCTGCCCGCCATGATCGAGAGCGTCTTCACCTTGCGGGCCACCAGTTCGCGGCCCGTGAGGGGCGAGATGTCGTCGGCCGGGCTGTCGAGGAGTTTTGCCAGTTCGGTCGCGAATCCTAAAGAAAGTACGGTTACCGAGCGGTCGGGCTGCGCGGCCAGCGTGCGGCGGTAGAGCGTGACGGGGTCCTCGATCTGCTCCGGGGTCTTGCTCCGGGCGAAGGCCGGGGAGCCGTCTTCGCGGGTCATCGCGCACACCGCCGCCGTGTAGTCGGGAGCGTGGTCGTTGAGCACCGGGGTCGGCGACTGCGCCAGCGGAATGTCGGGGTAGCCGTACCACGTGTTGAGGATGTCGATGTAGTCGGTGGCCGTCGGGCTGAGTTTGTGGTTGCCGATGGCGAGCAGGTCTACGCGGCCGTCGTCCATCGCCTTGTAGATCAGATCGAAGGCCAGTGCGTCGTCGATGTCGTTGCCCATGTCGGTTTCGACGATCAGCCGGATCGGTTCCGGCGCCGGCGCTGCGGACCGGGAGCCGCAGCCCGTGCCCGCGAGCAGCAGGGCGGCCGCTGCGGGGAGCAGTGAGGTTTTCATTTCGGATTCGGGTTTTTAGTTGCCGCCGGAGGCGATGATCGAAGCCAGTCCGGCGATGAAGAAGAGGAACATCACGGCCAGCAGCGTGTTGGTTTTGCGGTCGGCGCCCTTGAACTCCTTCCAGATGAAGACGCCCCACACGGCGGCGATCATCGGCGCGCCCTGTCCGAGCGCGTAGGAGATGGCGGCCCCGGCCTTGCCGGCGGCGATGTAGCTAAAGGCCGTTCCGAGACACCAGACGGCGCCGCCCAGCATGCCCACGAGGTGCGTGGGCAGCGAGCCGCGGAAGTACTCGCGGTAGCTGACGGGCGCTCCGACGAAGGGACGGCGCATGGCGTAGGTGTTGAAGGCGAAGTTGCTCAGCAGCACGCCTACCGAGAAGACGAAGATCGCCGAATAGGGCGTCAGCATGCCGGGCGTCGGGGCCGCGAAGTTGTCGAGGTCCATCGCCGCCGCGACGAACCGGTAGAAGAACGACATCAGCACGCCCGCTACGACGGCCAGTATGATGCCTTTGCGGTTCTGGGCCGCCGAGTCGCCGCTCTTGCGCATGCGCCCCGAGGCGATGCCGTTGCAGATGATTGCGACAACGATGAGCGCAACGCCCAGGAAAAGCACGACGGGATCGCCTTTCGGCGCTCCGACGTAGTTGACGATGACGCCCAGCACCAGCGCGAGTCCCACGCCCAGCGGGAAGGCCACCGAAAGCCCGGCCAGCGATACCGAGGCCGAGAGCAGGATGTTCGAGGCGTTGAAGATCACGCCGCCCAGCACGACGCTGCCGATGCCTCCCCATTCGGCCTGCGCGAGGTCTTCGAGGAAGGGACGGCCCTCGGTCCCGATGCTTCCCATCGTGAAGCCCAGGAGAATGGCGAAGAGCACCATGCCGATCACGTAGTCCCAGTAGAAAAGCTCGTAACGCCAGGTCTTGCCGGCGAGTTTCTGGGTGTTTCCCCACGAGCCCCAGCAGAGCATCGTGATGAAGCAGAAGATGACTGCCAAAGAGTAGCTGTTAACAACGAACATAGTATTTGAGTTTTAAGGTTTTCGTTCGGTTCAGGCGAGGGTCTCCAGCTCCCCGCGCCACGGTATCGAGGCCTGTGCGCCCATGCGGGTCACCGAGACCGAGGCGCTGTGTGCGGCGAACCGCACGGCGTCGGCCAGACTGCGGCCTTCGGAGAGCGCCACCAGCAGGGCGCCGTTGAAGACGTCGCCGGCGGCGGTCGTGTCTACGGGCGTGACCGTGCGCGCCGGGATCAGTAGCTCCTCCGCGGGGGTCCGGATCAGCGCGCCTTCGCTGCCCAGCGTGACGATGACGTTGCCGACGCCTTTCGCCAGCAGCGCCCCGGCCGCTTTCGAGGCGTCCTGCACGGTGTGCACGGGGATTCCCGTCAGCGTTTCGCTTTCCGTGCGGTTGGGGGTGATCAGGTAGACCTTGCGCAGCAGTTCGTCGGCGAGCGGCATGGCCGGGGCCGGGTTGAGCACTACGCGGGTTCCTGCCGCATATGCCTTTTCGATGGCGCAGGCCACCGTTTCCATCGGGATTTCGAGCTGTACGAGCAGGTATTCGGCTCCGGCGATGCGGTCCGCCACGGCGTCGATCGCCTCGCACGTGAGGCTGTGGTTGGCACCGGGAGCCACGGCGATGCAGTTCTCGCCGTCCTGCGAGACGAAGATCAGCGCCGTACCGGTCGGGGTGTCCTTGGCCGTGAAGAGGGCCTCGGTGTTGATGCCGTCGGCGGCGAACTGCTGCCGGAGGGCTGCGGCGCCGGCGTCGTCGCCCAGACACGAGACGAAGGCCACGTCGCCGCCCAGGCGCGCGGCCGCGACGGCCTGGTTGGCCCCTTTGCCGCCGTTGGACTGCATGAAGCGCGCCTCGCCGACGGTCTCGCCCGGGCGGGGCAGATGTTTGACGCAGGCAATCATGTCGATGTTGGTACTGCCTATTACCAGAATCTTGTTCATGTTCGGTTATCGTTGGTTAATTTCTGTCGTTTTTTCGCCCTGCGGGGTCCGGATGCGGCTCAACCCCGCGGAGATGCGGTTTTTCGGTTTTCAGGTCGTCCGCCGATTGTCCCCGATGCCGTTTCTTGCCGTTTTGCGCCCGTTGTTTTCATAGGGTGTCTTTGCAGAATACGGTTCTTATGGGGGCTGTGGCAGATGTTCGGTTTTCGGATGCTATCTTTTTAGCCCTGTTTGCGCTTATCGTTTGCGCAAATATAATTACTTTTTGGAAACCTCCAAAATTATTTTACCGTTTTTCTTTTCTTTTTCGATATTTTTCATATATTTGTCATGGGTGAACTGAAAATAAAGCAATGAAAAAAGAAACTCTCGTTAGCATCGCCGAACGTTCCGGATGTTCGATTTCCACTGTTTCGCGCGTTTTGAGCGGCAATGCGGCCAAATACCGCATCAGTCAGCGTACCGTGGCGCGCGTGACAGAGGAGGTCAAACGCTGCAACTATACGCCCAGCCTGCTGGCAAAGGGTTTACGCACAAATCGTACCGATACGATCGGGCTGCTGATTCCGAACATCGAGAATTCGTTTTTCGCCGGCGTTGCGGGCGTGGTGATCCGCGAGTCGCGCAATTATAATTATAAGGTGGTGGTGGTCGACACGCAGGAGGACGAGCGCAACGAGCAGGACGGACTGTCGGCGCTGCTGGCGCGGCGGGTGGACGGCATCGTCGCCGCGCCGTGCGGCAGCAATTCGGAGCTGTTCGCCAGTGTGCAGGAGGGCGGCATGCCGCTGGTGCTGATCGACCGCTATCTGCCCGACGCCGGGATGCTCTCCTATGTCACGACGGACAATTACCGCGGTGCGGTGATGGCGACCGAGTACCTGCTCGAAAACGGACATCGCCGCATCGCCTGCATCCAGGGCACGCCCCATTCGATGCCTGTGCGGGACCGCGTGCGGGGATTCGGCGACACGCTGCGGGCGCACGGCCTCGGGGACCGGATCGTGGTGACGGGCGAGGATTTCTCGGTGCAGAACGGTTATCTGGAGACCAAGCTGGCGCTGGCCCGGGAGGAGCGGCCCACGGCGATCTTCGCCTTGAGCAACCTAATTCTGCTCGGGGTGGTGAAGGCGGTGCACGAGTCGGGCCTGCGGATTCCCGACGACATTTCGGTCGTTTCGTTCGACGACAACATGCTTTTCAACTACCTCGATCCGGCGATCACCTGCATCGGCCAGCCGACGGACGAGATCGGCACGCTGGCCGTGAAGCTGCTCATCCGCGCCGTCCGCGAGCCCGGCGCGGCGCCTTCGCACCTGCACCTGCCGCCGTCGCTGATCATCCGCCGCTCGGTGCGCAACCTGCTGCTGTGAGAAAGCGAAAAGCGCACCGTATTTATCCGGGTTATTGTTTGATAAGGGTATGCCTTATGCCAGAACCGGCATACCGCATTTTTCAGGATCAATTCATTTTCGGTCAATTCAATATAAAATAAAGCGCTGGCCGATGCCGCTAACAGTATGATCAACGGGATAAACGGAATGAGCAGTAAGGAGCTTTTTTCCGGAACATAAAGGATTGTTAATGGAATTATGCATGCAAAAGTCAGAATAGGTATAAAACAAGCCCAGATCGTTACCGAACTCCAAATCGAACGCTTATAAGTTTTCATGTTTATTGAGGATATGATGCAATCCGGGAGTTTCCACCGTGAAGCCCTTCTCGCGTAATGTTTGAATTAAATCCGGATAATCTCGTTCATCGACCAAATCGGTCACATAACGCCATGATTTCTTCGCCGGCGTCATCACCTGAATATAAGGCCGCGATAATCCGCCCTTATAGCCGATTTCAATTTTTTCAATAGTATTGAATTGAAATTCAGCATGCCAGAAGCGATATGCCGGATTTTGGACAATCAATGAATTCTCCGTTAAAACAACATAAAATAATTGAGTTGCAGTACACGCTACAATAAAAGACAGGACACAAAGTTCAATAACAAGAAAAACAAGAAAGCCTTTCAGATTTCCAATCGTCATCAATAAAAACAGGGCCAATATAACAACGATCGGTTTTAAAGTGTACATTGAAGTAGACTTTTTGATGGAACGGCGGTAAATTTTCATAACTGTCATTATCTAACTCTATGTCTTTTTTATTGAGATTTACGGATTGATAGAATTTGTTCGGAGCTTAATTTCCCGTCAAGGAAAAGACGCTGCTCTTCAGTCAAATTCGCTCCCGGGAATTTTTTAGGTTTCAATGTCTTTAAGAATTCATACCTATATCGCAATTCCAATTGGGAATAAATCTCTATATCGGAATTCCCTTTGCGATAGTCGGCTGTGAAATTCCCGCCGGCCGTCGAAAATACCCCATAGGAATTCGAATAAAGTCCGCTTGCAAACTTTCCGTCAACAAACAGTCCTTCCATAAAATAATATTTACGTCCTGAAGCCTTGTGGATATATAATATGCCGTCTCCGTTCGGTTTGCCTTTTACGCAGACTCCGACATAGATAGACTTTTTGTACCAGATCGTATCCGTTCCAAAACAGTGTCCGTTTTTGAAATCACCGACGCATACCGCTCCCGATTTCCAGAACTGTATACCCCGCCCGGAATACTCGCCATCCTTGAATTCGCCGTAGTAGCGGTGCCCGTTCTTTTTGTAATGCGTGCATACTCCGTTGGGGATGCCCCGCTCGAAATGGCCGATATAAATGCCCAGCGAATCGGAATAGAGCACCCCTTCGCCGCAAGGGTATTGACCCTCGTAGCGGATTCCGTTTCCAACGATGACCGTGTCACACACGGCGCCGAAGGAAAAATTCGCATACAGCGAAACGAGACTGAAGATAAATAATTTATACATATCCGTATATTTTTAGGATTCGTATTATTGAGATGCTATTATTATTCCCGCTTCCCCCCCCCTCCCCCATGTTCCGATGCAAGTCCTGCCACAAAATGGACAGGCGGAATTATGACATTGGCAAGGGACGCTATGACACGCAGACTGTAAGATAATGATAAATGTTGCTATCTGCAATATATGGTCAAAAAATGTAAATTGAAAAATGATCTGATTTGTTTGTAATCAGTGCTGAATCAGTATCCGTCAGTCTCGTTTGGTAAATTGGGCAATACGATATTGCAATGCTCGTTTGCTGATGAAAGAGCGGAGCCGGACCCTGAAAAGCAGTATCCCGGAGATATGGGATGACTCTTTGCCGCCTTTGCGATTGATTGTTCCGCTCCTATTTATAGCATGACGGACATCAGATGACGAGGCGCAACGTAAATGCGGATAGACCTGGATTTGCGTTGTTTGCGGCGCGCGTCCCGATCTGTCAGGATTCGGGCGAAAAATCGTCCCGAATCGGGCCTTTTTGCCCTATGTGCATGAAAAAAGCGGCTGCCCTGTTCGGTAACCGCTTGATTCCTCGAGCTGACACCGGGACTTGAACCCGGGACCTCTTCCTTACCAAGGAAGTGCTCTACCACTGAGCTATGTCAGCAACATTTCTCTTTCGAGTGGTGCAAAAGTACATAAGAAAAATGAAAAGACCAAAAATTTGTACACTTTTCATAATTATTTTCTACCTTTACTACCAAATCATAATAAAAACCAGATGAAACGCATCTTAATAGTAGGCGCAGGCGGTCAGATCGGTTCCGAACTGACCGTTTACCTGCGCAGTATCTACGGCGGCTCGAACGTCGTCGCTACCGACATGCGCGAGTGCCGGTCGCTGGCCGGGGACGGTCCTTTCGAGGTGCTCAACGCCCTCGACGCAACGGCCATGGCCTCGGTCGTGGCCCGTCACCGCATCGACACGATCTTCAACCTCGTGGCCCTGCTGTCGGCCGTCGGCGAACGCAATCCCCAGATGGCCTGGAACGTCAACATGGGGGCGCTCAACAATTCGCTCGAAGTGGCCCGGCAGCACCATTGCGCGCTGTTCACCCCCTCGTCGATCGGCGCCTTCGGGCCGTCGTCGCCCAAGGACAAAACCCCGCAGGACACGATCATGCAGCCGACGACGATCTACGGCATCTGCAAGGTCACGGGCGAACTGCTCGGGAACTACTACCACCACAAATACGGCGTCGACACCCGTTCGGTGCGTTTCCCGGGCATCATATCGAGCGTCACGCTGCCCGGCGGCGGTACGACCGACTACGCCGTGGAGATTTACTACGAGGCGATCCGGAGCGGCAAATTCACCTGTCCCGTTCCGTCGGACGTCTACATGGACATGATCTACATGCCCGACGCCCTGCGCGCCTGCGTCGAACTGATGGAGGCCGACCCTGCGAAATTGATCCACCGCAACAGCTTCAACCTCGCGTCGATGAGCTTCACGCCCGAGATCATCTGCGCCGAGATCAAAAAGCGTCTGCCCGCCTTCACGATGGACTACAACGTCGATCCCGTGAAGAAGGAGATCGCCGAGAGCTGGCCCAATTCGCTGGACGACACCTGCGCCCGCGAGGAGTGGGGCTGGCGGCCCGAGTGGGACCTCTCGCGCATGACCGACGACATGCTGGCGCACATCCGCGCGAAGCTGGGTGCGGAATAAGTGAAAAGAGGCGGCGATTTCGGCCGCTTCGGCAACTGAACAGCCTATGAAACGAATTGTCCGGATCGTCGTTGTCTCTGTGCTGTTGCTTGCGGCAATTGTCGCGGGCGGCAGTCTCTACATGCTCTCCTATTCGCTCCGGCCCGATGCGACGATGCGGGCCAAGAACGCTTCGTCGTATGAATATATGTACGGCGAATATCCTTTCCTGCGGCCGTGGGTCGACAGTCTGGAGCGCACCGGGGCCTTGCGCGACACGGTGATTCTCGGTTCGGAAGGCGAACGGCTGCACGCGATCTATGCGGCGGCTCCCCGTCCGACGGACCGGACGGCGGTGATCGTCCACGGCTATACGGACAACGCCGTGCGGATGCTGATGATCGGCTATCTCTACAACCGCGACCTGGGCTGCAACATCCTGCTGCCGGACCTTTATTACCACGGGCAGAGCGAAGGCCGTGCCATCCGGATGGGGTGGAAGGACCGCTTCGACGTGCTGCGGTGGATGGACATTGCCAACGACATCTTCGGCGGCGACACCCGGATGGTGGTCCACGGGATTTCGATGGGCGCGGCGACGACCATGATGGTCTCGGGCGAGGAGCAGCAGCCCTATGTGAAATGTTTCGTCGAGGATTGCGGCTATACGAGCGTCCGGGACCAGTTTTCGAAAGAGCTTAAAGAGCAGTTCGGGCTTCCGGCCTTTCCGCTGCTCGACGCGGCGAGCTGGCTGTGCGGCCTGAAATACGGCTGGACTTTCGGCGAGGCTTCGTCGCTGGAGCAGGTGAAGAAGAGCCGGCTGCCGATGCTGTTCATCCACGGCGACGCCGACGATTACGTGCCGACGCGGATGGTCTATCCGCTTTACGGGGCCAAGCCCGGCGACAAGGAGCTGTGGGTGGTTCCGGGAGCGTCGCATGCCAATTCGTACCGCGACAACCGGGAGGAGTACACGCGCCGCGTCGGGGAGTTCGTGGGGCGGTATATCGGCGGCCGGCCGGAGTGAATTGAGCCGCCCTCGATGTGGAAGCGTGTGATTTGCAGCAGGCGCAGGCCTTCTGCCGGATTCTGGCGGAGACCGTCGGGAAACTCCCGGCCGAAGTGCGCGGGCGGCTTTACCGCCCGGCCGCCGAGAACTGCGTGAAAGGGACGGTCCTGACGGGAGCCGTTGGACGAACGAAAAAACCGGAGGTCTGAACCTCCGGTTTTTTCGTTTGTCGGAAGGAACGCTCCTTCCGGCGGGAATCTCTTATTCGGCTTTGCCGTCCGAACCGAGAACCTCCTTGATCTTGTGGATGTAGAGCTTCTTCATGTTGTCGCGGGCGGGACCCAGGTACTTGCGGGGGTCGAACTCGGCGGGTTTGGTGGCGAAGACCTCGCGGATGGCGGCGGTCATGGCCAGACGCGAGTCGGAGTCGATGTTGATCTTGCAGACGGCGCTCTTGGCGGCCTGGCGAAGCTCCTCCTCGGGAATGCCCACGGCAGCCTTCAGCGCACCGCCGTACTTGTTGATCGTCTCGACTTCCTCCTGGGGAACCGACGACGAACCGTGCAGCACGATGGGGAAGCCCGGAAGCTCCTTCTCGATGGCGGCCAGTACGTCGAAAGCCAGGGGAGGCGGAACCAGACGGCCCGTCTTGGGATCTACGGTGCACTGCTCGGGGGTGAACTTGTAGGCTCCGTGCGAGGTGCCGATCGAGATGGCCAGCGAATCGACGCCCGTCTTGGTCACGAAGTCAACGACCTCTTCGGGCTTGGTGTAGTGGCTGACTTCGGAAGCTACCTCGTCCTCGACGCCGGCCAGCACGCCCAGTTCGCCTTCGACCGTCACGTCGTGCTGGTGAGCGTACTCCACGACCCGCTTCGTCAGGGCGACGTTCTCGTCGTAGGGGAGCGCCGAGCCGTCGATCATCACCGACGAGAATCCCATGTCCACGCAGCTCTTGCACAGTTCGAACGAATCTCCGTGGTCGAGGTGCAGTACGATCTGGGGTTTGGCCCAGCCCAGTTCCTTGGCGTACTCCACGGCTCCTTCGGCCATGTAGCGCAGCAGGGTCTGGTTGGCGTAGTTGCGCGCACCCTTCGATACCTGGAGGATGACGGGCGACTTGGTCTCGGCGGCAGCCATGACGATAGCCTGGAGCTGCTCCATGTTGTTGAAGTTGAATGCCGGAACGGCGTAACCTCCTTTGATGGCCTTGGCGAACATCTCGCGCGTGTTCACAAGACCCAGATCTTTGTACGATACCATAGTATTTGAAATATTAGTGAATTTGTTGCACTCAAAAAACCGCACAAATTTACTAAAAATTCTAAATAACAGGCCTTTTTTGTGAAAAAAATAACAGACGAACCGGGAAATCGTTGTACAATCCGGATTGTTTTTCGTAAATTTGCAGGGATTTTCGGATGGGCGGGACATGCGACCGCATTTTCCGGCCGTATGCGGCAAGTCCTTCCCGGGAACGGGTTTCGGACGGGCCGGATTTGCAGGCGCGGCTGAAAGCCGCGAATGGGCGGCGGTCCGCGACGGGCAGACAGGAAGCAACATACAAACATTATAAATACTATGGCAGATTTCATCTATCAGGAGCCGTTCCCCGTGGGGGAAGACAAAACCAAGTACCGTCTTTTGACGAAGGAGTACGTGAAGGTCGTGGAGTGCGACGGACGCAAGATCCTCAAGGTCGATCCCAAGGGCCTCGAACTGCTTTCGAAGGAGGCTTATGCCGACGTGTCGTTCTACCTGCGCGCCGCGCATCTCCAGAAACTGCGCAACATTCTCGAAGACCCCGAAGCCACCGACAACGACAAGTTCGTGGCCTACACGATGCTGCTGAACCAGACCGTCTCGGCCGAAGGCGAACTGCCCACCTGCCAGGACACCGGCACGGCCATCTGCATCGGCCACAAGGGCGAGGATGTCTGGACGGGGGCCGACGACGCCGAGTGTATCGCCCGGGGCGTTTACGAGACCTACAAGGACCGCAACCTGCGCTATTCGCAGGTCGTGCCCTTTACGATGACCGACGAGAAGAACTCGGGCACGAACCTTCCCGCGCAGATCGACATCTACGGCGGCAAGCCCGGCATGGAGTACGAGTTCCTCTTCATCACCAAGGGCGGCGGCTCGGCCAACAAGACCTTCCTCTACCAGCAGACCAAGGCGTTGCTGAACGAGGAGTCGCTCACGAAATTCATCCAACAGCATATCTTCGACCTCGGCACGTCGGCCTGCCCGCCCTACCACCTGGCCATCTGCATCGGCGGCACGTCGGCCGAGATGTGCCTTTCGACGGTGAAGAAGGCTTCGGCCGGCTACCTCGACGAGCTGCCCACCTCGGGCAACGAGGGCGGACGCTGCTTCCGCGACCTGGAATGGGAGGAGAAGGTGCTGAAAATCTGCCGCGAGAGCGGCGTCGGCGCCCAGTTCGGCGGCAAGTATCTCGTGCACGACGTGCGGGTGATCCGCGCTCCGCGCCATGCGGCTTCGTGTCCCGTGGCCATCGGCGTGAGCTGCTCGGCCGACCGCAACATCAAGGCCAAGATCACGCCCGAGGGCATCTTCCTCGAAGAGCTGGAGAAGAATCCCGCGCGCTTCCTGCCGGCCGAGGCTCCCTCGATGTCCCCGGCCGTGGACATCGACCTCGACGAGGGCATGGACAAGGTGCGTGCGATCCTCACGAAATACCCGATCAAGACGCGCCTGAATCTGCGCGGCACGCTGATCGTCGCCCGCGACATCGCCCACGCCCGCATCAAGCAGATGCTCGACGAGGGCAAGCCGATGCCCGAATACTTCAAGAAGCATCCGGTTTACTACGCCGGTCCGGCCAAGACGCCGCAGGGCATGGCTTCGGGTAGCTTCGGCCCGACGACCGCCGGCCGTATGGACCCCTATGTCGACCTGTTCCAAGATCACGGCGGCTCGCTCGTGATGGTGGCCAAAGGCAACCGCTCGCAGGCCGTGACCGATGCATGCCGGAAGCACGGGGGCTTTTATCTCGGCTCGATCGGCGGTCCGGCCGCCGTGCTGGCCCGCAACAGCATCAAGAAAGTCGAAGTGGTCGATTTTCCCGAGCTGGGCATGGAGGCCGTGCGCAAGATCTACGTCGAAGACTTCCCCGCCTTTATCATCGTCGACGACAAGGGCAACGATTTCTTCGCCGAGTTCAAGAAATAGGACTTCGTTTTTGCAAGAAGTCGGAAAGTTGGCCGGAGGGCGCTCCGAGAATCATTCTCGGAGCGCCCTCCGGCTGTTTTGCATCATGGATATAGAACCCCGGATCGGGACATCCGGGAACGGATCGCGAGGGTATAATAAAAAGAGAGTCGGTTACGTTCTATCAGGAGTTTGTCCGAAATAGCGGGTCGGATTTTCCGTTTTGCTAAAAACCGTTATTTTTGCAGCTAATTGATCTGTTCAAATATGTTACGTGCGATGAAATACCTGCTTGCGGTGGCGGCGTTGCTGTCGCTGACCTTTCCGGCGCGGGCCCAGAAAGTCGACTTCGAGGTCGGCGCTCCGGGCGTGGTGGCCGTGGGCGAGGCTTTCCGGATCGAGTTTACGGTGAATGCCAAGCCCGACGGGTTTACGCCTCCCGCATTCGGCGGGTTCGACGTGCTGGCCGGCCCGACGACCTCGGAGGGGACTTCCGTGTCGATCGTCAACGGCCATGTCAGCAAGACGGTTTCGTTTACCTATACCTATGTCCTGCAAGCCCAGAACGAGGGGCTGGCTACCATCTCGGCCGCATCCGTACAGGTCGAAGGCAAAACCTACTCGACCCGGCCGCTGACGATCGAGGTGGTGTCGGGCGAAGCGATGCCGGGGCAGGGCGGCGCTTCCGCCGGAGGCGTGGATAAGAAAGCGGATGCCGAAGCTCGGAGCGGCAAGCTGGCTCCGGACGATATCCTGCTGCGGGTGACCGTCAATCGGAACAATGTCTACAAGGGGCAGCCCGTACGGGTAGCCTTCAAACTTTATACGCGGGTGCAACTGAGCGGAATAGAGAGCGTCAAGTATCCTGCTTTCAACGGTTTTTGGGCGCAGGAGCTCAACGTAGACGGTTACAGTTGGCAGCGGGAGACGCTGAACGGCAAGGTCTACGACGCCCGTGTCGTGAAAGAGGTGCTGCTTTACCCTCAGCAGTCGGGTACGCTGCATATCGAGCAGAGCAGCATGACGGTCGTCGCACAGATCGTCGTTCAGTCGCGTAGCCACAGCCAGTCGCTTTTCGACGATTTCTTCGGCGGCCAGGCGGTGCAGGAGGTGCGCAAGAATCTGTCGGC